>Ga0208244_100158_pt1 | contig 85027 bp, 61 predicted proteins | sample SubbioCR12Aug_5A_FD_184828 | JGI IMG/M metagenome (GOLD analysis project Ga0208244, IMG submission 184828) | Serpentinite rock and fluid subsurface biosphere microbial communities from McLaughlin Reserve, California, USA - CR12Aug_5A (SPAdes) | ecosystem: Environmental > Terrestrial > Deep... | reverse complement strand
GAGGCGCGGCGGGCGGGCGTGGCCACGCAGATGGGCAATCAGGGGCAGTCGAGCGAGGGCAGCCGCCTGCTGTGCGAGTACGTCGCGGCGGGCGCGATCGGTCAGGTGCGCGAGGTCTACTGCTGGACCGACCGGGCCAACGGCTTTCCCTCCGGCACCGCGCGGCCGCCGGCGCGTCCCGTGCCCTCTGGGCTCGATTGGGACGTGTGGCTCGGCCCCGCGCCGGTCCGCGAGTACCACGACGGCCTGCATCCGCACGACTGGCACTCGTGGCGCGACTTCGGCAACGGCACGATCGGCAACATGGGCTGCCACATCATCAACCACGCCTACTGGGCACTCAAGCTCGGCAGCCCTGTGGCGGTCGAGCTGGAAGAGGTGAACGGCGGCAGCGACGACTTCTGGCCGGTCGGCACGCGCATCCGCTGGGATTTCGCCGCACGCGGGGAGATGGCGCCGGTCAAGCTCTACTGGCACGACGGCCTTGCGAAAGGCAAGCCGTTCAACGAGAAGACCGTGCCGGGAACCTACAAGCACGTCGTGCCGGACGCATGGAACCTGCCGCCGGTCCGCGACGAGATCGGGAAGCGGTACAACCGCGAGCTGAACGAGGAGGGTTCCCTGCTCATCGGCGACAAGGGCATCATGACCATGGGGCGGCACGGCGACGGCTGCCGCATGATCCCCGAAGAGGCGCACCGCGCCTTCCCGAAACCCGCCAAGACGCTGCCGCGCGTCAGGGGCACGCATCAGGAGGACTTCTTCCGCGCGTGCCGCGGCGGCGCACCGGCCTGCGCGAACTTCGAGCACGCGGGCCCGTTGGCGGAACTCGCGCTGCTCGGCAACCTCGCGGTTCGTGCGGGTGTCGGTCGCCGTGTCGAGTGGGACGCCGCCGCGTTGCGGTGCACCAACCTGCCGGAGCTGGACCGCTACGTGCGGAAGGCGTGCCGGGACGGCTGGCAGGCGTGACGCGCGGGAGGGTTTTTCCCGTACGCCGTTGACTTACCTTTTTATCTCGCTTTATACTGCCCCTTCAATCATGTGGACGTGTCGCGGAATCCGTGGAGGACAGCGATGAGGACAGCGGTTGCGGTGGTGGCGGCGGGGGCAGGGGCTTGGGTCTCTTTGCAGGCGGCGGAGCTGAAGCCCGCCGCGCGGCGGGCCCTGATGCCCCGGACGGAGGACTATGCCCACATGTGGTGGGCCGAGGGCTTCCCGGGGCACACGCCCGAGGCGCCGTGGCTGCGCGTGGTGCAGACGGGGCGCTACGCCTTTGCGCTCGACACGCAGACGTTGCGCGTCCCGCACTTCGGCGCGGTATCAAGCGGCTTGGATTACGCGGCGGCGGCGCGGGCCGACAACCGCGCGTGGCGGGTGCTGCCACCAGCCGAACTGTCGCTTAGGGTTACGGTGGAGGGCAAGGCGTATCGCTGCGCGGCAGGCGGGAAGTGGACGAACTTCACCGGCCCACGACTTGTCGAGTCGGGGCGCTTCTTGCAGCGGGGCGACGTGACCGATCTGGTTTTCGAAGCCGACGACGGTGCGCGGCTCAATGTCGAGGCGCGTTTCGAGACGATTGCCTGGCCGGACCGCCTGACCTTGCTTCTCGCGGCGCGGCCGGGCTTGCTGGCGATACCGGCGGGCGAGGCGTGCTTTGGACGCGTGGGCGGCGGTTACGGTCTGGACGGCGCGAACCACTTGGAGTATCAGTCGGTCGAGTGTCCCGATCCGGCGGTGTTCACGTTGGAACTGTGGGCGTTTGTGCCGACGGACGCGAAGGCCTCGCCGAAAACCTTTCCGTGGATCGTCTGCAAAAACGCGCACGAGCAGGCCGACGGCAACTATGGCATCGTGCTGCTGGGCGACCGGTTGCAGGCCCGCCTCAATGTGGGTGGGGGCCGGGAGAACGCCTTTGTCGTGGATGCCCGGCCCGGAATGGCCAAGGCCGACGCATGGAATCATCTCGCGCTGGCCTATGATGGCGACACGTTGCGCTTCTACGTGAACGGCAGCCGAGCCGGTGAACAGCGGGTGGGACGCGCACGGAGACCGGTTGCCGGCCCGCTCGCTATCGGGCGTCGTCAGGACAACTGCGGCGACGGTTACCGATTCCGCGGCGCGGTCGACGAAATCCGCCTCTACGACCGTGCGCTGACCGACGCCGAGGTGCGGCAGCGGCACGCGCAACCCGAGTCGGCGCTGGCGGGCGCAAAGCCGGTCTTCGAGCGGAGCTTCAGGCCGGACGGCACGGCCTCCGCGCGCCAGCCGCGCGTGCGTTGGGAAAACGCCGCGCTGGAGCTGGCGCTGAATGCGGGCGGTCAGGCGTGGCGCACGCGCGAGGTGTGGCAGAACGGAGCGGACGGCGCGTGGCAGGAAGTCGCGGTCACGCTGGACGCGGACGCGATCCGGGACGCCACATCGACCGGCGCGGTCGCGGCACTGCGGCGGCTTTTGCGCGGTGCGCCGGAGCCGCCGCCGCCCGTGGAAGTCCGCGCGGGCGTGTGGACCAACGATGCGGCGTTGCCTGTCGCTTACGATGCCGCAAGAGGCTGGCACCGCATCTCGCTGGACGGCAACCCCGCGCTCATGCCTGCGGGGGATGGTGACATGCGGAATGACGCCATTGAGCGTGTGAGGCTCACGTTGGCGAATCCCGCGGACCGCGAGCAGCCCGCGCGGCTGCTTTTCGAGAAGCGACGCGGGATATCGATCACCGGCGTGTCCGCCGTGCTGCGCGACGGGGCGGGCGAGCCTACCGGCATCCCGGTGCAACTCAGCAAGAATTGGCACAACCGGCCCGAGGGCGGCGTCTACGCGGGCACGTGGTTCCACGGCTTCTCGCTGGTGCGGCTGCCGCCCGCGTCACGCGTTGAGCTGGAGCTGACTCTCGCCACCGCGCATTGGGGCGGCGTGGCTGCCGCGTCACATGCGCAGCTCTGCTTGATCGGTTGGGGCAGCAACCAGCTCTGGGATCAGAGCGCGTTGGGGTCGTGGGGTGAGAGCATCTGCTACGAGCCAGACCGAGCGCAGGCGCTGGCGTTGATCACGGATGTGCGGCCCCTGATGGTGCGCTCGATGAGCGACAACAGCCCGTGGGGTTGGACGCACAATGTCGGTGGCGGCGATTTCTTCCGGCTGTTCGATGCGGACGGGAAGCGCGTCTTGCCTGCGCGCATGCGGACCGCTTATCTGCGGCAGGGTCCGTGCCTCACCGAGGTCTTGTATGCGGGGCGGCTTGGCGACGGCATCGAGCATGCCGCGACGGTCAGCCTCGGCCGCACGGACGACCTCGTGCGCGGCGTGTACCGGCTCAGGCTCGATGTGACGAAGCCCGTCGATTTCAGTCGCCTCGTGCTCTTCCAGATCGGCGCGGACACGTACAGCTACACGGGCGAGCGCCGGATGGCACTGGGCAATGAGACGGGGCTGTTGAACGAGTGGGATACGCGGTGGGGCGGCGAGGCGGTCAAGGCGGGGCCCTATGCGTGTGACGGGCGCGTGCCGTGGGTCTCGCTGCATGAGGCGGTCGCGCGCCGGACGGCAGACGGGCAGGGCGCGTGGGCCAACCGCGGGGTCGTGATCCGCGCGTGGCGGGCGCGGCTCGGAGGCCGCGAGGCGGCGCCGTGGCTGGTGGAGCGGGGGGTCAAGGCGCGCGGCGTGGACACGTCGACGGTGGACTTTGTGCCGCCGCCCGGCGTGGCGCGGCTGGAGCCGGGGGATTTTGTGGAGGCGACCTTCGAGCACGTGATCGTGCCGCAGGCTGCGGAGGACTATTACGGCCCCAACGAGGCGTTGCGGGAGGCGTTGCGTAAGGATGCCGACACGTGGCGCATGATCCACCGTGAGGCGGTCGGCAACGACAGGAACGTCACCGTGACGCGCGGTTCGTTGGAGGGCCTGTTCCCAGCTGTGCGTGTCCGCGCGGTGCGTGACGCGGTCGCGTTCACGCTCGCAGGAGGGTTGGGCTACGTGCCGATCACGGTCGAGGGGCTCTCTTCGCCGGACGGGTACACGCTGCGGATCGACGGCAGGCCCGTGGATCAGGGCGTTCATGGACGCGATTTCTGGCAGGCGGACGATGATGCGGACTCGAAACGCTGGAGCCTGACCTACACGGTGCCGGCCGGCGAGGGCGTGCGCGTGTTCGAGCTGTCGAAGAAAGGGGCGGATGCGGGGCTGGGGCTGCGTCCCTAGGCGGTCGTTGAGTGCCGCATCCGGAACGGAACAGGGTTGACGGCCAGAAGGCCTGCGTCTCCCGTGGGGTGTGGCGGGATTCACGGTCTTTCCCGTCGGCACGTTATCGCCTTGCTTGTTTTACAGGGACTTGGCCGTTTAAGTTTCGGGCGGAAGTGCGCAAACGACGGTTGGCTTCCGCTATCAGTGTGATCATATAGGAGCGCTCGTTGTCCAGCGTGGCGCTCCATCCTCCTCCGCCGCCTTTGCGGTCGTACACCCAGAAGGCCGCCAGATCAATATTGGCGCTCTCAAACTCGGCCAGTTGCGCCTCGAACACGGGGCGCACCGGTGAGCCGTCTCTGCGCTCTGCGAGGCCGAATTCGCCGACAAAGACGGGTGCCTTGGTCTGGTCTGCAATACCCCGCAACCACTTCAGATAATGCAGGCGGTTCGGGGCCCATTTGCCGAGTTCGCTCTCCGTGTTGTTGATGCCGTAGAAGTGAATGGTGATTGTGCCGAAAGACGCAGGGTTGTCGCGCAGGATGATCTCCCTCGCCTGCTCGGGGGAATCAAAACGCCAGCTTCTTTGCGCCGAGTTGTGCCACGCATAAGGGCGCGGGTGTGAATGGCCGGAAAAGATGGGGCGCGTCTTGTCGTACACGCGGGCCGTTTTGGCGAACTCCGACAGCATCGTTGTCATGATATCTGCGGTCACGTCATCGCGTTTTGTGCCCGTTCCATTCTTCGGGCGGAACTTGGCGGCGTTTGGCAAGTCTACGAGAAGGTTCATTTCATTCCCGAACTCCCATCCCCAGATCGCGGGCGAATTCTTATAACGGGTCATCACGTCGCCCGTGTATTGCCGCATCAACGCGATGGTTTTGCTTTGCGGGTTGCCCCACTGGTCACGCGGCTCGTCTGCCACTTCGCAGAGTGCCAGCGTCCAGAAGAGCGAGGGTATCAGGCCTATCCCATTCTGCTCTGCCGTTCGCACAACGCGGTCGAATCTCCGGAAGTATTCATTCTTGTTGTCGCGGTAGATTCGCCACTCTGAAGCCGAGTAGGGCCCTGAAAAGCGCACGAAAGGGATCTCCGCGTGTGCAAGACGCACAAGCCCCGTCAGGCTGGAGGTGTCGGCAGGATTATTCAGCACCCGCAAAAACAGATCGAAGTAGTTGGCGCCGATACCTCGGTAGGGCTGTCCCTGTTTGTAGAAGCGCCCGTCTTTGATCGTCAATCCGTTCTGTCCTGCGGCATGTGCCTGTCCGCACATGGCGCACACGCAGATTAACGCCGCGATCAACATCCTGCCCATAAAAATCCTTTTCACGTTGCTTGATCCTTCTGAAACGAAGACGCCCGACACGTTCAAACACAATCACCGCTGCCGCTTCCGGGAAACGCACAGGTTCACGGCATGACTCCCGACGGGGCCTTGACTCGGTAGAAGGCCGGCCCGGAAGGCTGCAACGGCTCAGACCATGTGGTGTCCGTATTCGGCGCTTGCGCACGCGGCACAGCCGGATCGGCCACAGTCCAGCCCTCGCCCAGCCCGTTGACCGTGCGCTCGATCATGTACGGTGCGCTGCTGCCGGAGTCGTTGCCCAGAAAACGCAAGTACACGCGCCCGTCCTCGATCCATGTGCCGATGATGCGGAAATGACTCTCCGGATCGGTCGGGTCGGTGCCGGCGGCATATTCGCCAGCCGCGTCATAGCCGTCGCCGTCATAATCGACGCCAGAGAGGCGCGCGAGTCCCCACTGGTCGAACCATGCGAAAGGCACGCCGTTGGTTGAGGTCGCGCCGGTGTGTGCGAAAGGCTGATCCGCAGTGACCACCAGATCGTCCATGGTGGCGGTGCCACTCACGGCCATGCCGGAAATCTTTTTCGCCCCGCCGCCGCCTTTCCCGGGTGTGTCGGCGCACATGTACCAGGTGCCGGGCGAGGTCAGGTCTGTCGGCGATTTGAATGCGTACGGCGAAAGACAGAACGAACCGTTGACACGCGGCTGGAAGAAGGTGTCGCTCGGATTGCTGGCGTAATCTATCCGAGCGCTGATGCGTACCCAGTCGCCATTCCCGAACGCGGACATGCCCAGATCGGTCCAGCGTTGCGTCCAAACGGTGCCGTTGTGATGCGTGTGCCAGACATGCAGACGCCCGTCTGGCGCTTGGCCGAACACAAACTGGACGGCGTCCTCAACCGACTCGGGCAACCCGGCGTCGAAGCTGTGGATTCTGGCCATGAAATCCAAATTGACGTTTTGTCCGTCATCGCCGTTCAACATGCGCACCACCTCGGCTTCTGTCTGCATGACCTGCGTGTGCGCGGCTGTGGGCAAGGGGTATCCGGGCGGTGTCGCAGGCGTATACGCGAGCGTTGCAATCAGCGCATCCTCCGGCAGCGACGCAGTCCAGCCCAGGATGCCCGTGAGAAAGGTGCCTGCCGCGTAGTCTTCAAACGATTCCGCGACCGGCAGGTCGCCGACCTTAGCCAACACGTTGAGCGTCACCGCCACAGTCTGCGGTGTGTTGGTGATCACCGTATCCGTGGTGATGGTAAGATGGGCGTGATACGTGCCGACCGCCAGCGAACGGGTGTCATAGTTGACAATCAGGGTTTCAGGTGAGCCATACACGCACGAGCCAGACGACGGTGATACAGACAGCCACGCCGCATCGGTCTCGACGGTGTAGCTTGCCGCAACCCGCGAGCTGCTGCTTATCGTGAAAGTTTGCGCCGCCGCATTCGCACCACGCTCGCAAACCGGGTTCAAAGACGGGTCACTCACCGCCATCGCTGCGGGCGCAGGCACATAGACGGTCTGGCAAACCGCCACATTTTCCACGGTCTGCACCGTGCCGCCCGGCCAGATGATCTCCAGATTGACCGGAGCCGTACGGCTGCCCAGGCCGAAATGCAGGGTCATCTCGTTCTGGCTGCCTTTGCCTGAGGCACCCTCGACCTGACGCATAATCGTCTGGCTGCCGAGATTGATGCGCACCTGCGCACCAATGGCCGCACGGTTAATGCTTACGCCGTCGCCTTCCAACCGTACCTTCAGCCACTTGTTGGCATTGCCCTGATTGATGAAGAGCTTGTCGTTGGTCAGCAGATCCGGGAAGCCGTCATTGTTGACATCGCCCCAGGCCGCGCCGTAGGTCCGACCAAGATTTGACGGCAGTCCCACCTGTGTGGTCACATCCGTAAAGGTCCAGTTGCCGTCATTGCGCCACAACCGTGAATTGTCTATCACCCCGCCGCTGCTGACAGAATAAACGGTGGTGAAAAAGAGATCCAGGTCGCCGTCGTTGTCATAGTCCACAGCCATGGCGGTCGCGTACGACTCTTGATACTGAGTGCCGTCAAGGGTCCAGCGGTTGACGAAAGTGTAGCCGTTGGCCGGCCCCATGTTCTGCATCAGCATCGGGCGGTCCTGCGCGGCATCCGGGTGCGCGAAGTTGGCGATAAAAAGGTCGAATAGGCCGTCGTTGTTGAAATCGCCCCAGCAGGAGCCGATGGTGTGCCCGCGGTCGTAGTACGTTGTCCCGACACCCGCGACGCCTCTGGCCGTCGCCACATCCGTGAAATTGCCGCTGCCGTCATTCAGCCACAGATTGTTCTCGCGCAGGCGGTAGCAGGAGACAAAGATGTCCAGATCGCCGTCCTGATCAAAGTCGCAGGCCGTCACACCGCGCGCGCGGTTGTTGGTGGTCGCGTTCAGGGCAGTCATCGAAAACGCGGCACCGGCATTGTTCATTAAAATTGCGTCGGGGAATCCGGACGGATCGCTATAACTCAGTTCGTACCCCGTCACATAGAGATCCAGCCAGCCGTCGTTGTTCCAGTCGCCCCATGTGGCGCCCTGCCTGGTTGAACTGTCGTAAACGGTCTCCCCGTTGATTTCCGCAGGCGGCAGGCGCGGCATCACGGAATTATTGTGATAGGTCGTGTAACTGGTGCCGTCGCTGTTGTTGAGCCGCTGTAGATACCCGCTGCCGACCCAGAGAAAACGGTCAAACAGTCCGTCGTTGTTATAATCGCCCCAGACATAATCGGCGCCAGCCGCACCCAGATAAGTCGCGTTGGTCCCGCCGTCGTTCCGGTATAAGAACCGCCCGTTTCTGACATCGACATGTCCGTCATTGTCGAAATCGACCAGAGAGACGCTGTCATTGGCGTTCGACATCACGCCGCCCGGAAACCAACTCGCTGTCGCGTCCACAAAAGAAGCCGCCCGGGCAATGTGCATGCACGTACAGACCAGACCCAAAACCATAAACCGTGTCATTCGCATCTTCGATTCCCTTTCAGATGTCAATTCAGGATTTCGCGAGTCATCCCTTTGCATAAATCGCTGGGTTCACTTTTATTGTTGTCAGCATCGACCGCTAGCACACGGTAATAATAAACCGTATTTGCCTGAAGCCCCTTATCCTCGTACCGTACGGTAGTCCGCCAGCGACCGGGATCAACCTTGGCCACAAAGGTCTGCGCACCGATCAGGAAATCCGGAGTATCGCCTCGGTAAAGTTCATAATGCGACAAGCTGGGTTCACGATTCTGCCCCCACTGCAGGTAGAGCATGTCGCCGTTGTCGCCGAACCATGCGCGGGGCGCGTCGACCAGACCCGTGTAGACCGAGCCTACCTTGGCGGGCGCCGAGCTTTCTGAAACGGCTGTCGCTCCCTTAGGTTCGGCGCGCGCCGTCGAAGCCCCCGTGTGCTCTATCCGCAAGGTCTCGTAGCCGTAGGGTTTAAGATCGATGGCCGGCGTTTTCAGAACGATACGGTTCTGTTCGGTTAGAGAGCAACGCGTCAGGCGCGCGTTCGCATCCCATCCGATGTTGACACGCACCGCGTCTGTCGCGACGCCGTCTGTTTCGAGGAAACGCGCGATAAGACCCTGCCCGGGCGTTTCGCTCTTTTTGAGCGCAAGCAGTCGAACGTTCTGCGCGTCGACCGAGAGGAAGCTGTTTGACACGGCGGGCAGCGTGCCTGTCTGCGCCTGCGGGATCACCGACGCCACCAGCGGAGTTGTCGCCCGCTCGGCTAAGCGAGGAACAGATGCCGCCGCGAACGCACCGCCGCCGCTGGTGATCACGTAGCGGTACCGCAAGTTCATATGCGATGGCCCGGAGGCCCAAGCATGTCCGTACAGCCAGTTGTTGAACAGACAGGAATACAGGCGCGTGTTCTCCGGCTGCCCTTCCAGGGTGTTCTTCTTCTCGTGAATCCTGCCGTACTCGATCAGTTGGCTGTCGAGCTGCAACAAGGTCACGCCGAACTGAGCGTTGCCCACGTACGACCATTCGCGCGGCGCATGATAGGTGTCGGTGCCGTGCCCCGTCTGATCTCGATAGGGGTCGGCCGCGCACCCGTTGAGGCCGACCCTGAACGTGCCGTCCGGCACGGCGAACGGGAAGGCATAGTAACCGAAATGAAACCATCGGTTCGTTTCGGACAACCCGACGACATGGTCAAGCCGGTTGTCGATGTCGATGCGTTTTTCGTGGGCAGGCAGACTCACCCGCTGCGTGATCTTCGCGCCACTGAAGGGATCGTCGATGGTAGCGACAACAGTCTGTTCCAGAGCGGACGTCTCGATCGTGAAACTCGCGGATGTCGGAGATCGGAACGTCTTGTTGGCGTCTTTCGTGTATATGAACTGGTTGCACCGATAAGGCGCCGACCTTTCAAGCAGCTCCCGTTCGAGCGCTTTGTCGAACAGACTCGTAAGTGTCCCATCCTCGCCGAACGTGATCCGATAGAACGCGTTTTCAAGCGACGGAGGCGTTGCCACCGATTTTCGCGTAATGCCTGACGCCTTGCCCGCCGCCAGCCGGAAGAGCGTATACCCGAAAGACGGCAAGGACGAGGTTCGGAAACGTATCGTATTTCCCTCCGTCACAGCGGGCGCAACGGAACCATCGGGCCAAAGGACAGTGCGCAGTTTCGAACACGCTTCAGGGAGTTCGATCTCAACTGTCTCCGCACGTGCGGCCAGCGTGGGATTGAAGACCACGACCGAGGCTACATCCGCCGGCACATGGGCGCACAGCGTTTGCATGGCGCGCTCCATCTCTGTATCAGCCGTTTTTCGGGCGCGTTCGATCCAGTCGTTCTTCTGTAGCCACGTTTCGTAAACGGGTCGGCCTTTGTAGGCGACGCTCGTGCCATATCCGTGCTCATCGTTGCATACCAGCGCGTCCCAGGCGCGCCAAAGTTCGGTTGCAGGATACGCATACGCGGGATCGATCAGCGTTGCCAAAGCGGAAAGTTTCTCCGCGACTGGCAAACGACGGTCAGCTTCGAATTTTCTGGCCAGAAACGTCGGTGTGGACAGGGGGTGTTGCGCCCATCCGCCGGTGATGGTGCCGCTCAAGGTGGGAATCTGATCGCCGAAGCGGTTTTCGATTTCTTTGAATGGTACTGACAAATCGGCGATGGTGCGAAATTCGGGCCAGCGCCATTGGGCGTTCCAGGCCTTGGTCATCTCGGCCAGCTTGGTGTCCGGCGGCTCGTCGTCGGAGTAGTTCGGGATCAGCCAGACATCGTAAGGATACTTAGACTCCAGCAGGGCCAGTTGCTCGGCCAGCTTTGGCGCAATCCTCTTTATGTCGATGTTATTCGGATGGCGGTTCTGGCAGCTTTGGAAGCCGAAAAACGGCGCGCTCTTCGTGTAGTGCGGCGAAGCCCAAACCATCACACGGCTCTGCCGATCCGGCCCTTGCCAGTAAAACACATGCGGCTGCGGCGAGTCGAACCACGCCGAGTGACGGCTTTCCCCGACCGTATCGGGATTCCAATAATTCGGGAAAAAGCAGAGATAGCGGATGCCCGCATCGGCGTAGGCGTTCGCCAACGGCCACGAAAGTCCGTTGTTGTCCGCCATGATCATGGTGTCCATGGGCAGTCCCCAGCGGTCCCGTACCTGTTGCGCGTAGTACGCGCTGCGACACAATTGCTCTTCACCGTAGACCTGCGTATGGTTGCCGGAATGCGAAGCGCCGATGCCGAAGACGCCGAGTTTGACATAGTCTTCCACGATTTGATCCACCATGGCGGCCGAACGATCCTGAGCATAGTTCATCCACCACCAGAGCACCTCAACGTGGTACCGGTAACGAGACGCGTCGGGCCAATCCGCCGTTTGGTCGGCAAGTTTGCGGGCACGGTCGATATACCCGACTCCGTTTGCCCGCTGTCGATACTGGGCATCATGCAGGCCAATGTCCGTATGCGACGACTTGATCACGTAGAGCGTCCAATGGCGGGGTGTATGCCAGACCAGATTGGTCTCGGCCAGCACCGTTTTTCCGTCCAGCAAAACCCATTGCGACGGGATCGTCGACTGCGGCTCGGGCAGCAGCACCGAGACGTGGTTCAGTCCGTCTTTGCCGGTGCCCAGCGACTTAGCTACAATCAGGCCCTCTACTGATCTGACCTCCAGGCGTCCCGCCTCCAGTCTTTTCGTCGTATTGAAAGAGAGCTTGATTTGCTGCAGAGGCGGGGTGTCCCGCGAGACCAGCGACGTGGGGGCAACCGTCCACTGGGTTACCAGCCGCTGCGCGTCATCCGCACGCACGCTGGATCGGCTGTCATTCCCGTGCCCGGTGGTGTTGACACTTTGAGCGTGGCCGGAGAGCATCCACGCGCAGACCAGACAAAAAACCATGAACCGTGCCATTCGCAAATTCGCTTTCCATTCTCTTTAGTATGTGATCGATAGCTTCAAATGTGACAAACCGCGAATCACGCTGATTTTGCGAATGGTGATTGGACTTGCCATTCGTTCAATTCGCACGATTCGCGGTTATAAAACGGTCATGCCGTTTCTCAAAACACCTTGATCAGCGTCCCGCGGAACACATTCAACACAACCTGCTTGTCAACCAGCACAACTTTGGCCGAGGTTTTCTCAGGTGCGTTGTCGATCGTCCAGCCGCTCAGGTCGGTCGCTCCGTCAACGGTTCCGTCGGCCGCCGAAAAGAGCACCTGACCCGAACGCAGCGCGCCCGTGCCGGACAGGTCGATGGTCGCTTCGGTTGGCAGGGTCAGCGTGCCGGTCACATGGACAACCCCTGCGGTGTTCGCGGTGCCGTCATACGTCCATGAGACTTTCGATCCCTCGGCAAACGTCAGATGGTTGACGCTCGTGGCGACCGCGCCCGCCGCGCCGAACGTCCCGTTTGAGGCGATGGTGATTGTTGCGGAGGGGAGGGGCGAGCTGCCGCTGACCAGCAAGGTGCCTCCGTCGTTCACGTTAACCGTCGGCGAGACCAGACTGCCGCTTACTAGCAGCGTGCCGTCATTGACGGTCGTGGTTCCGGTGTAGATGCTGTCTGCTGACATGACCATTGTGCCCGCACCGGTCTTGGTCAGTCCGCAAACCGCAGACGTTTGCGAGTCTCGAAGGATTGCCGAAACCGTAAGGTCAGCATCCGCGTCACCGGTCACGTCAGCCACGTTGAAGGTCTTAATCCTAGTTCCAGTACCTACCGCCAAGTGAATGCCGGGGTTACTGCTGCCCGCCTGTCGTATAATGGAGGGCTCACTGCCATCTACCGTCACATGGCCGTTCAAGCCAATCGCGCGATACGTGCCATTGAGACCGTTCACAGCCTCCAATATGCCGCCATTCAGCGTTAGCGGCCCAATCGGGTTGTAACCGGTGGACCGTACCGTACCACCGTTCACGATCAACGGGGCGGAGACGTTCATTGCCGTTTGCGCAATTATCTCCAACACGGTGCCGCTGTTCACGGTATAAGAGGTTGCACGGTAGAATCCCGGATACGTTACACTTGTGGACGTGCCAAATTGCAAGGTCCCGCCATCAACCACCACCCAACCGCAATAGTAATTATTGTTGGTTCTACTTGTGCCAGAAATGGTCAGTTTTTTCTCGCCCGACTTTCGAAAGCCGATACCGCCCGTGTCGGTGAACATATTGGCCATCGTGACATCGCTGGGCGGCGCGAATTCCAAGATACCGCCTGTAACCGTCACAACGCCGCTAAACGTGTTGGCCGTTTTCAGGCTCAGCGTGTTTGTCCCGCTCTTGTTCAGGGGCATGGTTCCGGTGAGCGCCCCCGCGCCCGCGATGGTGTAAGGCTTGTCCGTATTGTCGACCGTCACAGAGGCGGGTGCCACAGCCGCCGCTAAGTCGATATCCGGCGTCGCTGATCCGCTGTCGTCGAGGGTGACGGCGTCTCCGTCGTTATAAACAGAGGCCCCGGAACCGTCATGCCAATTCTGCGAGGTGTTGATGTCCCACAGATTGCTGATGTCATCCCCGACCCAAGTCAGGGTCGCACCCATACCGGTACTGGCGATAACGAAACCGAGCGCAAATGTGAGCAAAAGTGAAGCCCCGATATGTGAGCATGACAATCTCAACGCCGACACGAATCGGTATACCCGCACGAGAGCCTTGTGTCCTGACACTGTATTAGTCTTGTTTTGCATAAGTCCCCTTCTGACTTGCTGAAACCAAAAACCTCCACCAATAACGCCGACAGCGTAAACAAATGCGGGCAAATCGTCTTGTCGTTAAAATACTGACAAGGCCGCTGCCCGGGGCTCCGGGCGAGAATGAGGGGGTAACTTCGGTCTGTGAGTGTGTGGGGTTCACAGTCCCTCACATCCTCACTAACCCGCATACCCACATACAATGGGTTCTGGCGAAGTTACATGTACAAGGCAATCACTGATTGCGTAATTCAATCAGTTCACGACGACTGTGGACGTGCAGTTTTTCGTAAATGCGAGTTACATACGTGCCGACCGTAGTGGCGCTGATGTTCAGCTTATCCGCGATCTCTTTATAAGAGTAATTATCGGCGAACAGTTCCAGTACTTCTTGCTCCCGGGGCGCCAGTGCGGATAATGTCGGCAATGCTGGGGACGCCGGTGCGGTCGGCAGATTTCGGAAAGTCGAGATCACTTTGCGCGCGATCGTTCCGGTCATCGGTGCTCCGCCGCTGCAGATATCTCGAATCGCGCCGAGCAGGTTATCGGGCATCACCGGTTTCACCAGATACCCGTGCGCCCCTGCCGCCAAGGCTCGTACGATGGTGTCGGGGTCTTGGTAAATGGTGAGCATGAGGATTTGAGTCGTAGGTAATAAGGGTGCCAGTTGCGTGACCAGCTCCACTCCGGTGGTGTCGGGCAGGTTGATGTCCATGATGATGACATCGGGTTTCAGTTCCGGCAATGCGGCTTGCGCCGTCTCGCCGTCGGCAAACACGCCGACACACGTGCAATCCGGCGCGGAGGCCAACACCTCTGCCACGGTCCGCCGCAAACGGGCATCATCTTCAACCACCGCCACGTTGATCATCCTCATGTCATTCTCCTGCCGCATGGAGCTTCACGCTGAATACCACGCGTGTGCCGCCGCCCAAGCGGCTGTCCACGTCAATCGTTCCGCCCGCCTGCTGCATGCGCCGCCGCATGTTGCCGAGTCCCTCGCAGGTGCCGTCCCTGTTGATGGCGGCGATATCGAAGCCGCGCCCGTCGTCACTCACGACGATTCTCAGCCACCCGTCCTCAACGAACACCTCGCATCCGATCTTCGTGGCACGTGCGTGTTTCACGGCATTGTTCAACGCTTCTCGAACCGCTTGAAAGATGCTGTGCCGAACGGCTCCCATTATCTCGATTGACGGCAACGGGCTTGATGCCGTCACGCGGAAATGCTGTCCCGTCGCGCCCAAGAAGCGCTCCGCGTAATGCGTCAGGTAGCTGACGAACCGCTCCACCGTGTCATTGGCGGGGTTCACGGCCCACACGATCCCGTCCACGGAACGGACCAGCCCCACCGCCGCTTGGCAGACCCGGCTCATCCGGTCTTGCGTTCCGCGTTCCGCCGTTGCGGCGATATCCCGGAGCACCCAATCGCTCAGCATGGCGATCTCCGTCAATCCCGCTCCGACTTCATCATGCACGTCGCGGGCGATGCGGGCGCGTTCGTGCTCAAGCGCCAGTTCGTGCGCCCTTATTTTTTCTGCGACGAGCAGTTTCCGCCTTGCCCGGCTGCGGAACAACACGCCCGTCAGAAATCCTGTGATGCCCAGCGCCAGCAGAGCGGCTGTAACCTGAAACCACGCGGTCTGCCAGACAAAGGGCTTCACGATGAAATGGATGCTCTGCCCAGCCTCGTGCCAACCGCCCGCCGAGAAGGCCGCCATCACGCGAAAGGTGAAGGTGCCGGGCGGCAAACGGGAATACACTTTGTGGCGCTCTGTGCCAGGGGAGGACCATTCGGAGTCGAAGCCGTCAAGGCGCGTGCGGAACAGCACCTGTTCTGGAGCCGCATAGCAAGGTGCCGTGAAGCGGAAATCGATGTCCCGGCAATCGGCTCGCAACGTAACAGGCACGGCCTGTTGAATCGCGTTCGTGCGGGGGCCCATCCGGTCATTCGTTGAAATCCCAGAGTCCCGGGACTCACGGTTTCTGCTCCCTCTGGCGAATGCGCGTTGTGCCCAATAATGCCGGGGCGCCCCTTTGCTGCCGCCGGCCGAGAACCTCTCGACGTAGACCGATGGCGCACCAGAGGCCGCGTCCAATCGGCAAGGGTCGAGCATCGCGATCCCTGAATGCGTGGCAAACCACAGTTTGCCGTCATCCGTGCGGATCGCCAGCGGCCCGCTGTAGTCCCCGCCGGAAAGCTGTGCCGACAGTCCGTCGCCTTTGCTGAACGCGCGCAAGGGCAGTACATTCATACGCCCCGTCGCCACATCGGCCAGATCCGTCTTTTTGATCTGTAACAGATTGTGCCGAGTGCCCACCCAAAGCACCCCCTGACCATCGTCCAGCATCTGGCGGATATCGTCATCTGGCATCCCGTGCTCTCGTGTAAAACAGAACATCGGAGACTCGGCCTCCGATCTCGCTCTTCTGTCTTCCAAGCGTGCCAGACCTCGCGATGTGGCGATCCAGAGAACCCCCTCCGCATCGCGATGCAGCGCCCGGATGGTGTCAGACGGCAAACCCACCTCTTGTCTCACGATTTGCTTGCTGTCGAGCGAGAGCGCCCACAGGCCGCTGTTTTGTGTCCCGACCCACAGCTTTCCGCCCTCGCCTTCGCATAGGTCGAGGACGGCGTCATCGGGGCCATCCGCCGTGACGAGCCATCCTGCCGGATCGACCACCAGCAACCCTTCCCACGTGCCAACCCACAAGCGCTCAGACTGATCCTCAATCAGGCTGGTGATGTGGCGGGAGGCATATCCTTCGCGTGAGCGGACTTGTTTCACGACCCTGTTTGTCGAGACGCGCCAGAGATGGTCGCCCCGTGTTCCGACCCATAGCGAGCCGTCGCGTGTCAACAGGAGCGGCGAGATGTTCGCGCCATTCAAAACAGGCGGGTCGGCAACGAAAGGCCGGAGCGATCCGGCAGAGCCAGTCCAGAGGCCTCGATTGGCCAAACCAACCCAAAGTTCGTGACCGTTTCCGGGCAGAAGCGCCGTGACCGTCTGCGCGTGTCCGGCAACGCGAGTCGGGAACATGTGGATCGAGCGGGGCCTGAGTTGAAACAGCCCGTTGCCGCTGCCCACCCAAAGAGAGCCGTCCGCTGTCCGTTTCAGGCATCGCACATCTTGCGCCCGTTCAATGTCAATATCCAGCAGGTGCGAACAGCGGTTGCCAGCCAGACGGTACAGGCCCTCCACCGTGCCGAACCACACCTCATCGGGCTGCTCCAGAAGGGCCGCCAGACGCATCCCGGCTGGCGGTGTTTCAGCCCAGTTGCCGTTGTCCCGCCTGAACAGCGTCCCGTCCAAGCGTTTGCCCCACAGCGTATCGCCGATACCGGGGAAAACACGGAAGAACCGCCCCTTGTCCTCTTCGGACGGGAGCGCATGTTGCGTGTATGTCTGGCCGTCGAAAGAGACCAGCCCTTCTTTTCCCGACAGCCAGAAGCGTCCCCGGTCATCCATCTCTGCCGCGATAAATCTCCCGACTACCGCCGCATCACCGGACGGAGCCCATTGAAAGGCCCGCCCGTCGAAGCGGAACAGTCCCGCGTTTGTCGCAGTCCAGACCTGCCCGTCCGAGCTTTCCCAGACGCCAAAGAACTCGAGCAACGCCTGCTGCTCGATCGCGCCGTCGGGCGTTTCCACGGTCCATGTCTTTTCGGTCGGCAGGACGATCTCGCCCTGCAACCGCACGGTCTCCCACGTGTTCCCGTCAAAGCGCATCACGCCGTTTTCACCGGACACCCACACGTTGCCCCGCCGATCACGTATGATGCCGTTTAGCCGTTTCGGCTTATTGGCGGGAAGGTCATGCTGCGGGACGGCCAGAAACTCGACACCGTCGAAGCGCACAACATGGCGGGGCGTCGTCAGCCACACAAAGCCGTCTGGGAACTGGGTTATCGACGTGACGATTCTTTCGGGCAGACCATCCTCCACGCCCCAACGCCGGGCCGTATATGCGTCCTCGATGGGTTGGGCGTAAGCCAATGTCCACGCCGCCAAAAAGAGGGAGAGAGCTTTCATCCCGTACCGTCTTGGGCAAGGTGACGCATGGCGGCGGCAAACGCCTGCTTGCGTCACGTCGTTTTGTAACGGGTGCTTTCTGGTCATAGGGCCCAACCAACACGGCGCATCACCCGGATGGTGAATTCACGCCAACACTGTTTGCACAAACGTACACTCAAATCCCGTGCCTGTAAAAGCCCAATTTGCCGCGTGGCGATTCCGCGTCGCGTGTTCTTGCCGCCTCTCTCGCAAAGGGAACAGGGCTTGGCGGAATATTAACCGAAATTGACGGCGCGGCCTTGTCGTTAAAATACTGACACCCGCGCCGTCACCACCCTTCGCAGATTTCCCTCTGGCGACTTGGATTCGGGGTGCTGTTCAAGGTGACGGACGGCGAGGGCTTTATGGGTTGACGGATGTGGTCTTGTTTCCCATAATTCGTCCCAAGTGTGGGGTCTGTGTGTGGCGGCGGGCACGAAAAAGGAGGCAGGTCATGAGGCGTCAAATTTGCGCGGTTCTGGTTTTGGCGGCAGGCGGGTTGCGGGCGGCAGACCGGGTGTGGCAGGCGGCAGGCGACGGCAATTGGTCGGATGCCGCCAACTGGGTGGGCGGCCTGCTGCCGGGCGGTTCCGACTGGGCGATCTTCTCCAACGCGCTTGCGGGCGACACGACAGTCCACATGGACAGCGGCACGCCGCTGGTCGCCAAGATCAGCGTGAACAATCCGGACAACGCGGCGGTGCGCATCTTCACGGGGACGCAGGCGGTGCGCAGCAACGAGGTGGTCAAGGGGCGGGCCGAGCTGCGCGGCACGTGGCTTTCGGACTACAAGGGCGTGACGGGAGTGGGGCAGGCGGCGGGGCAGACCGCGTGGCTGACGCTGTCGGGCGACGCGGTCTTCGCGGCGACGAACCAGCAGGGGCTCTACATCGGCAACGCCAACAACGCGCTGGGGCGCGTGACCGTGCGGGACAACGCGCGGCTTTCGCTCAGCACGGTGGATACGGATCTCGGCCTTTCCGTGGCGCGCAACACGGGGTCGGTGGGGTCGTTCGTGCAGGAGGGCGGGCTGGTGGAGGCGGTGGGGCGGTTCATGCCGGGATACAGCGGGCACGGCGCGTATGAGCTGCTGGGCGGGCTGTTGTCGTTACCGTACGGCGCGGCCAACACGCGCTACCGGCTGGCGGTGAACGCCAACTCGACGGGGCTGCTCTATCAGCGGGGCGGGGCGATTTCCGCGGCGACGAACGACTACAGCAGCACGTATTTTTTCGAGATCGGCGGCGGGCGGGACAATTCGGCGGCGGTCTGGTATGCGGACGGCGGCGTGGCGCGGATCGTCATGGATGTCCGTCTGCTTTCGGGCGCGTCCAGCGAGTCGACGGCGGTCTCTTACAACGAGTTGACGGTGGACGGCGCCGGGGTGGTGGAGACGCCCGGGAACCGGGTCTACCTGCGCGCGCCTTCCCTGACCTACGGCGTGGGCGTGTCCGCGCTCAATCTGGTTCGGGGCGGCACGCTGCGGACGGTGAACGTGCTGCGCGGCAACGCCAGCGGGGGCACGGGGACCAGCTACCTGAACGCGGACGGCGGCGTGCTGGAGGCGATCAACCCGACCGAGAACACGACGTTTCTTTCGACGGTGCCGCAGATCCGCCTGTACGAGGGCGGGCTGAACCTGCGGCTGACGGGCGAGGGCGGGGTGCGCATCACGGGCGAACTGCGCGGGCCGAAGGGCTGGGGCGTGGCGTCGCTGGGCGTGACCTCCGGCGGCAGCGGGTATCTGGCGCCGCCGCGCGTGACGCTCACGGGCGGCAGCGGCAGCAACGCCACGGCGGTGGCGTTCATCGACCACACGTCGGGCGCGGTGACGGGCGCGGTGGTGACGTGCCGCGGCGAGGGGTACGGCGCGTCGGACACGTTGACGGTGGGCTTCGTCGGGGGCGGCGGCAGCGGCGCGGCGGCGACGGCGTCGCTGGCGGAGAACCGCACGGGGGCGCTGGTCAAGAGCGGGCCCTCGCGGCTGGTGATGTACACGCAGGAGGCGTTTGACGGCGAGTATGTGGTGAACGAGGGCCTGTTCCTGCAGTCGTCCGACAACACGACCGGTGCGCGGAGCCTTGCCGCCGTGCGCGTGAGCGGCGACGGCGCGGTCTTCCAGAACGGCAGCGGCACCTTGGCGAACAACACCGAGGAACGTTGGGATCTGATCAACCCGCTGGCGACGCTTCACCTCGGGGGCGAGTACGGGGGCGGCGACCTGACGCTGCCGTGCGGCGTGGCGGACACGGTGTTCCGGCAGACGTACAGCCTGCTGTCGCTGGCGGGTCCCGGTCGGAGTCGGCTGAACACGACGGTCGCGAACGCGACGAACGGCGCGGCGCTGGTTTTCGGCGGCGTGGCGCGCGGGCCGGGCGCGGCGGTGAGGGTGACCACCACGACGAACCTCGCCGTCATGATCACGGGGGATGCCGGGGAGATCGCATTCGGGAGCGGACGGCCGGTGCTTGCCGGCGTGACGCAGGGGGATGCCGGGACGCTGATGACGCTCGACGGCGGCAGGGCCGTCCCGCTGGCGGAGTTTGACGGCGGGTTCGGCGAGGCAAGCAATGTGTGGGTGGCGGCGAGCGTCCCGGCCGACGGCCTGCAGGTGAACAGCCTGTTTCTGGCGAACGGGACGGAACTGACGCTGGCGGCAGAGGGGGTGACGGTCGTGGGGAGCGGCATGATCGTGGCGACGAACGGTTCGGGCGGCACGCGCGTCACGGGCGGCACGTTGACGAGCGGCAACGGGCGGGATCTGATTCTCTTCGACACGCACAGCCTGTCGGAGCGGCGCAACGTCGCGCCTGCGCTGACGGGGCTGACGGTCGATTCGCTGATCGCGGACAACGGCGTGTCGCCGGTCGCGCTCTTCGCGCTGGGGCGCACGTGGGATCCCGGCTCGCAGTCGATCCAGATCGGGCCCGCGGTGGCGCTGACGCGGACGGACAACACGTTCTCGGGCGGGACTTACATCGTGGACACGGCGCTGGCGGTGGCAGGCGACGGGTCGCTGGGCGCGGTGCCTGCCGCGCCGACGAACAACATCTTCACCTCGGGCATGGCGGTGTTGCGCGCGCCTGCGGAGAACGTGACCGTGAGCCTGCACAGCAACCGGCAGATCCGCGTGTGCGGCGGCGGGTTGACGCTCATCGGCGACACCAACGCGCAGCCGGGGCGCGAGCTGTTCGACGTGGCGGGAAACATCAGCGGCAAGGGCGTGCTGGTGATCAACCACTGGACCGGCGGCGGCGTGCGCAGCGCGGTGCGGCTGAGCGGCGACAACCGCGCGTTCGAGGGCACGGTGGCGGTTCACGGCCTGTTGCGCTGTCCGTCGGATGCGAGCCTGCCGCCCAAGGCGAACCTGCTGCTTTGCGACAAGGGGACGGTGACGACGGGCGGGGGGCTTCTGGAGATGGCGGGGAGCGTCACGCATGCGCCCGGCAGCGGCGCGGGGCAGGTGCGCTGGGGGCAGTTGAACAGCGTGGCGCCCGGATATGTCAACGACAACAGCGGCGCGAACGGCGGCGGGTTCTCGGCCTACGGCGGCCCGCTGACCGTGAATCTGGGCGGCGACCGCCGGACGCTGACGCTGGGGCAGGACGGGTTCGAGCCGTCGCGTCTGCGGTTGCAGAGCGATTACGCGACGGACGTGCTGACGTGGGAGAATCCCGTGGACGTGACGAACGGCACGCTGATCGTGCAGGTGGCCTACGCCTCGACAGCCAAGACCGTGGTCTGGCGCGGCGCGGTGTCCAGTTCGTCGCCGGACGGCGGGGGAGTTTTCACGAAGACCGGCACGGGCCGGATCGTCCTCGCGGACGGCGCGGACTTCGGGCCGGTGGTCTTGAACGCGAACACCACGGTGGAGCTTTCCGTGACCAACCGGATGACGCTGGCGTGCGACCTGCGCGGGGCCGACCTGCTGCTGGAGAAATACGGGGCGGGGGTGGTGACGCTGCAAGGGTCGAACAGCTACGTCAAGGCGACGCGGGTTTTCGAGGGCACGTTGCGGATCGACGGGGTCAACGTCGGGGGCGCGCCGGTCTCGGCGCAGCCGGGCGGCGTGCTGGGCGGCAGCGGGTTCATCGTGCCGGGCAGCACGTCGTACGTGACCATCAAGGCGGGCGGCACGCTCGCGCCGGGCGCGAGCAGCGCGACCTGTTCCACGTTGACGATCGGGAGCGCGGAACAGCCTCGCGAACTGCGGATGGAGGGCGGGCTGCTCGCGGCGGAGATCGGGTTGTCCGGGCATGACCGCGTGACGGTCTACGGGAATGTCGCGTTTGACGAAGGCACGACCGTGGCCGTGACGGCACATGACGAGGCGGTGTGGCAGGCGTTGCGCGGCACGGAGATTCCGATCCTGACATGGACGGGGACAAAGACCGGGGAATGGGCTGCCGCAGGCAGCCTGCCGACGGGTTGGAAGGTGCGCGAGGCGCTCGGGATGCTGTATGTGGGATACGCGTCGCCGGGAACCCTCATCCGCTTGCAATAGGTGGAAAAAGGGCGCGGGCGTGCGTTTTCAGGCGGGGGGTGCCTTGGGCGGGGTGTTGTCGAGGGCGATGTGGGCGCGGACGAAGGCGCCGGGCGCGTTGGCGTTGAGGAAGTCGATCATCTGCTCGCGGACGGCGACGCGGAGGTTCCAGTTCTTGCCGGAGTCGGCGCTGCTGACGAGGATGCGGGCGAGCTTGTGGCGCTCGCCTGAGTCGGTGATCTGGATGTTGGCGACGCGGCGGTCCCAGTTGGGGTTGTCGGCGACGATGCGGTCGAGCGCCTGCCGCATGAGCGCGACGGGGGCGTCGTGGCTCAGGAAGAGGAAGACCGTGCCGAGGATGTCTGCGCTGGAGCGGGTCCAGTTCTGGAAGGGCTTTTCGAGGAAATAGGTGACGGGGAGGATGAGGCGGCGCTCGTCCCAGATTCTGACGACGACGTAGGTGAGGGTGATCTCCTCGATGCGGCCCCATTCGCCTTCGACCACGACGACGTCGTCGAGGCGGATGGGCTGCGTGAGGGCGATCTGGAGGCCGGCGAGCACGAGGCCGAGGCTTTTCTGCGCGGCGAAACCGACGACCACGCCGATGATTCCGGCGGAGGTGAGGATGCTCAGGCCGATGGTCTTGGCGGTGTCGAAGGTGAGGAGGCAGAGCACGAGGGCGATGATGACGACGAGGGCGTCGGCGATGGCCTGAAAGACGAGGAGCTGGGTCATGCTCTTGCGGGCGCTGAGGTTGTCGGTGGATTTGAGGTCGATGGTCTTCTGGACGTAGCGCACGACGGCGCGGATGAGCTTGATGACGAACCACGCGGAGGAGATGATGAGCAGCAGGGAGTTGACCTTGCCGAAGTTCTCTGCGAGCGGGTGGCCCGTGAGCTGGAAGTGGGCGAAACTGGCGACGGCGATCCAGAGGAGGATGAGGAGCGACGGCGTGCTGAGGGTGTTGACGATGGTGGCGTCGATCACGCCCGGCAGTTCGTCCGCGCGGCGCTTGAGGAAGCGGAAGAGGATGCGGTGCGCGAGGAACGCGGCGAAGAGCGAGAGGAAGAAGAAGCCCCACAGCAGGCCCTGCCTGTAGGGGGACGATTCGAGGAATGCGGCGAAGAGATTCATGGCGGTCCTTTCCGTTTTGCGGGTGCCCGGCACGGTTGCGGGACTCGCAGTTAGCATAGGCGAAAACGCGGCGGCGGCACAAGGGTTTTTCGGGCAATGCGGCGTTGAAACACCCGCCCTCGTTTGTTAAGGTTGGTGCGAGGAGGGAGCTATGCAGTACGGAGTCATCGGGAACTGTAAATCCGCCGCGTTGATCGACCGCAGGGGGACGGTGGTGTGGTGCTGTCTGCCGGACTTCGACTCGCCCTCGGTCTTCGCGTCGCTGCTGGACGAGGCGCGCGGCGGGCACTTCGGCATCGAGGTCGGCGCGGAGTACACCGTGACGCAGGCGTATGTGCCAAACACGAACGTGCTGCGGACGGTCTTCGAGAGTCCCGGCGGCGGGTTTGAGCTGATCGACCTGATGCCGCGGCACAAAGAGAACGGCCACTACTACGCGCCGCCGGAGCTGTTGCGCTACCTGCGGCGGACGCACGGGGCGCCGGTCTTCACGGTGCGCTACCGGCCGAGGCTCGGTTACGCGCGCCACGAGACGCTCAGCCGCAGCCACGAGGGGTACATCAAGAGCACGGTGCAGAACGGCGCGTACGAGTCGCTCTACCTCTACACGAGCCTGCCGCACGGGGCGGTGCTGGAGGGATTGCCCGTGACGCTCGACGACGAGGCGTTCCTGCTGCTGAGCTACCACCAGAAGATCCGCCCGGTGACGATGGAGCGGGTGGTTCTGGAGGTTGAGCGGACGAAGGTCTACTGGCTCGACTGGGTGGGGCGCACGACGCCGTTCGAGCGGTGGGCGGGGCCGGTGCGGCGCAGCGCACTGGTGCTCAAGCTGCTGTCGTATCAGGAGACCGGGGCGATCATGGCGGCGGTGACGACCTCGCTGCCGGAGACGGTCGGCGAGGGGCGCAACTGGGACTACCGCTTCTGCTGGATACGCGACGCCGCGATGACGCTCAACATGCTGACGCGCCTCGGGCATTTCAACGTGGCGGAGAACTTCTTCGACTATGTGATGCGGGTGGTGCCGTACAAGGACGACGAGGTTCAGGTGATGTACGGCATCCGCGGCAACAAGGAGCTGACCGAACGGACGCTGGACTGGCTTTCGGGCTACAAGGGCAGCCGTCCGGTACGCGTGGGCAACGCGGCGTACACGCAGCGGCAGCATGACATCTACGGGGTGCTGCTCAACGCGATCCTGCGGTACATGGAGGTGTTCAAGATCGACGAGCCCACGGTGGAGCGGCTGTGGACGATCACGCGCAGCCTGATGCGGATCGTGATGCGCACGTGGCACCAGCCGGACGTGAGCATCTGGGAGTACCGCACGAACCCGGGGCACTTCACCTTCTCCAAGCTGTTGTGCTGGGTCGCGCTGGATCGCGGCGTGAAGATCGCGGGACTGCTGGGGCAGGCGGTGCAGGCGGGCCCGTGGGCCGAGGAGCGCGAGCGGGTGCGCGAGGACATTCTCGCGAACGGCTGGTCGGAGAAGGCCGGCGCGTTCACGCAGCGCTACGGCAGCGACAACCTCGACGCCTCGGTGCTGCTGATGGCGTCGTACGGGTTCATCGAGCCGGACGATCCGAAGTTCGTCGCGACGGTCCGCAAGATCCGCGAAGAGCTTTCGCGCGACGGGCTGATGTTCCGCTACAAGAACGACGACGACTTCGGCACGCCGTCGTCCTCGTTCTCGGTGTGCTCCTTCTGGATGGTCAAGGCGCTGTGGCAGATCGGCGAGCACGACGAGGCGGAACGGCTTTTCAACCGGCTGCTGGGCTACGCCAACCATCTGGGGCTCTTCAGCGAGGACATCGACTTCAAGACCAAGGAACTGCTGGGCAACTTCCCGCAGGGCTATTCGCATCTGGCGCTGATCGACTGCGCGATCCTGCTGGGCGGCGTCCGTGCCCCCGGCTCGCGGGTGCTGGCGCAGTTGTGAGCCGGGCGCTTGCGGCGCGCGGGAGGAGAAAAGGGGTGAGGGTATGCGTCTGATCATCATCGCGAACCGGTTGCCGGTCAAGCTGAGCCGTTCCGCCGGGCGGTTCGTTTTCAAGCGGAGCGAAGGCGGGCTGGCGACCGGTCTGGCCTCGCTGCACGCGGGGTTCGAGATCCACTGGCTGGGCTGGCCAGGGGCGCATGTCGAGGCGGAGGGGGAGCGCGCGCACGTTGATGAATTGCTGTCGCGTCACGCGTTCCATCCGGTGTTCCTCTCGCAGGAGCAGATCGAGGCGTACTACGAGGGCTATTGCAACAACATCATCTGGCCGCTGTGCCACTACTTCTTCGCGTATATCCAATACGACCAGCAGGCTTGGGCCGCCTATCAGGAGGTGAACCGGCTCTTCTTCGAGGAGGCGGTGCGGCTGGTCCGCCCCGGCGACCGCGTCTGGGTGCAGGACTACCAGTTGATGCTCCTGCCCGGGATGCTGCGCGCGGCGATGCCGGAGCTGTCCATCGGCTACTTCCACCACATCCCGTTTCCCTCCTACGAGCTGTTCCGCGTGCTGCCCGAGCGGGCCGAGGTGTTGCGCGGCCTGCTGGGCGCGGACCTGATCGGCTTCCACACGCACGACTACATGCGCCACTTCATCAGCGCGGCCTACCGCACGCTCGGGCTGGACTGCGAACTGGACGAGATCCGTTTCGGCGACCGCCTCGTTCAGGTCAACGCCTTTCCGATGGGCATCGACTTCAACCAGTTCCATCAGGCCGCGACCCGCCAGCCGGTGAGGGCCTTTTCCGCGACGCTCCGGCAGCAGCTCGGGCCGCAAAAGCTGGTGCTGTCCGTCGACCGGCTCGACTACAGCAAGGGCGTGCTGCACCGGCTCAAGGGCTTCGCCGACGCATTGGAGCGCCATCCCGAGCTTCGCGAGCGCGTCTCGCTGGTGATGCTGCTGGTGCCTTCGCGCGCCACCGTGCCGGAATATGCCGAGCTGAAGCGCAAGATCGACCAGACGATCGGCGAGCTTAACGGGCGCTACGCCACCCCGAACTGGACGCCGGTGCACTATTTCTACCGCAGCTTCTCGCAGGAGCGCCTGCTGGCGCTCTACCACGTCGCCGACATCGCGCTGGTCACGCCGCTGCGCGACGGCATGAACCTCGTCGCCAAGGAGTACGTGGCGGCCAAGCGCGACACGCCCGGCGTGCTGATCCTCAGCGAACGCGCCGGCGCGGCGATCGAACTGACCGACGCGCTGCTGGTGAACCCCAACGACGTCCAGGCGATCGGCGAGGCCATCGCCGAGGCGGTGGCCATGCCCGTCGAAGAGCAGTCGGCGCGGCTGTGCCGGATGCAGGCGCTGCTGGCGCGTCAGAATGTGGACAAGTGGGCGGCGGACTACATCGAGGCGCTCGACGCGATCCGCGACCGCAACGTGGCGTTGCGCGAGGCGCGCATCGGCGCGGCGCATCTCCGCGAGATCAAGGCCCGTTACGATGCCGCAGGCAGGCGCCTGCTGATCCTCGACTACGACGGCACCCTCACGCCGTTGCGCAGGCAGCCGGAGCAGGCCGCGCCCGACGACGCGGTGCGCGCCATCCTCCGGCGGCTGGGCGGGGATCCGCGCAACACCGTGGCCGTGTGCAGCGGACGCGACCGCGACACGCTCGACCGCTGGCTGGGCGACCTGCCCGTGCGGCTGGCGGCGGAACACGGCGCGTTCTACAAGCAGGACGGCGCGTGGCGGAGCGTCTCCGAGGAGATTCCCGTCTGGAACGACGAGATCCTTGAGATCATGGAGCACATCACCAGTCAGACGCCCGGCTCGCGCGTCGAGAAGAAAAGGACCGCGCTCGTCTGGCACTACCGCAACAGCGACGCATGGCTGGCCGAGCTGCGCGAGAAGCAGTTGATCCACGCGCTGATGCCCCTCTGCTCGCGGCTGGGCCTCCACCTCCTGCGCGGCAACAAGGTGGTGGAGGTGAAGTCCTCCAACCACAACAAGGGCACCGAGGCGTTGCGGCTGGTCGGCGAGGCGGACTACGGCTTCATCCTCGCGGCGGGCGACGACGTGACCGACGAGGACATGTTCAGCGCCCTGCCGCCGGACGCGGTGACGATCCGCATCGGCGACTTCTCGCAGACCGCGCGTTACCGCCTCGCCTCGCAGGCGGACATGCTGGCTTTCCTGCACGCGCTGGCCGGCGACGGCGAGGGCGCGTGATCCCCGGCGGCACGGCGCGAACTTTTTTTGTGATATTTCTGCCGTCTGCGCCCAATCTACAGTGAAGGGCACAGGAAGGGGATGGCGTTTGGGCCGGGAAAGCAAAGGCAAAGGCGTTTTCGAGATCGAGCTGGCGGGGGCGCAGCTCTCGCTTCTGGTGTATATATCGAAGCTGATGGGGGGCGTCCAAGACACGCGGGACGTGCTACAGAACACCAATCTGGCCCTCTGCCGCGAACGGCACCGCTACGACGCGGCCCGCCCGTTCCTCGCGTGGGCGCGGACGTTGGCTTATTACGAGGTGATGTCGTGGCGCAAACGCCAATCGCGGTCGCGGCTGGTTTTCTCCGACGAGACGGTCGAGCGCATGGCGGAGACCCTCGCCTGCGACAATGAGCCTGTGGACGAGCGGCTCTCCTTTCTGGAGCAGTGCAAGAAACGGCTGCCGCCGCTGATGCGCGAGCTGGTGGACCGGTATTACGGCGAGGGCGAGCGCCTTGCGGCGATCGCCGTCCGCACCGGGCGTTCGGAAGGGTCGCTGGCCAACTCCCTCTACTACATCCGCAACCTCTTGAAGGTGTGCGTCGAAGAGAAGCTCGCGCACGCGGAGGAACGTCGGCCATGAGGCAAGAACCCGACGCCGAATTCGTCAAGGCATTGGAGGCGGTGCTGAACGGCACGGCGGACGCCGCGCAACGGCGTTTTCTGGACGCCTGCCTCCGTGAGGATCCGGAGTGCCGCAGACGCTACAGCGAACAGGTCGAGCTAGACCTCCTTCTGCGGCTCTCTTATCCGGAGAAAGTGGAGACCAGCGGACGGCGGGCGGCGACCGGATGGAGGAAAAGCGGCTGGTGGAAGGTTGCGGCGGCGGCTGTTGTCGCTGCCACGGTGTGGCAGGCGACAACAGCAAGGAGGAGTGAGGAGTTAGGAATTAGGAGTCTGGGAGAGATCTCAAGCCCGGTCGCGTTGATGCGCGAGACGGGGGCTGTGGGGTTGGAACTGCCGGGGCGGTTGCCGGGCACGGTGCGGCTGGAAAAAGGGCAGGCGACCGTGCGGCTGGGGTCGGGCGTGGCGTTGACGCTGCTGGGGCCGCTGGAGCTGGATGTGCGCGACACGATGTCCGTGCGGCTGGGCGCGGGAAGGGTGCTGGCGGAGGTGCCGCCGGTGGCGAGCGGGTTCACGGTGCGGACGGGCGAGCTGGAAGTCTGGGACATCGGGACGGTTTTCGGGGTGTCGGCAGGGGAGGGCGGCTCGGAGGTTTTCGTGTTCAAGGGAGAGGTGCAGGTCAACGAGGCGTCCGGCGAGCCGGTGGACCTGTGCGGGGCGGGCGAGGGCGTGCGGGCGTCCGGGAGGCAGAGGCCGTTCAAGTTCGCGGCGGACTGGCCCGAGGCGCGGAAGGTTCTCGCGTCGGCGCGCGTCGCGTCGGCGCCGGCCGATCCCGAGGCGGCGTTCGAGGTCGCGGGGAGGGTCGCGGAGATGTGGGTGAGGCGGTACGCGCCGGAGGTGGCGCCGCCGCCCCCTCCGCCCGTGGCGGGATTGCGGGGAGGGAAGTCGGCAGTCGGCGGCAAGCCGTCGGCATTTGGAACGGGAACAATCACGGGGGTGGCCGGAGGGCCGCCCGCGAAACAAGAGGAGGGAACAGCGATGAGAGGGATGACGAACACAGTGGCGGCCGTGGCGGCTGCGGCGGTCTTCGGGACCGCGGGCGCGGCGCGGGCCGTGCCGGAGGTGGCGAACGTGCGGATGCAGCAGCGGGAGGGCACGCGCGTGGTGGACGTGTGGTACGACCTCGCGGGCGAGGCGGCCATCGTCACGCTCGGGATCGAGACCAACGGGGCGGCGATCCCGGACGGCGCGGTGACGCGGCTCTCCGGCGACGTCTCCGTGGTGATCCAGCCCGGAACGGACCGGCACATCGTCTGGAACGCGGGGGCGGACTGGCCGGAGAACGTGGCCGAGAGCGCCAAGGCGCGCGTGACCGCGTGGTCCGTGGACGCGCCGCCGCTCTACTGCGCGGTGGACGTGGCCGGGGGCACGTCGGCACAGACCTATCCGGTCTACTACTATCCCAGCGCGGAGGGCGTTCCGAGCGGCGTGACGAACGACCTGTACAAGACCACCCGCATCCTGATGCGCAAGATCCCGGCGACGGGCGCGGGCGGCTTCAAGATGGGGTCGCCCTCCAACGAGACGGGACGCGACGCCGCTCGCGAGGACTGGCACGACGTGGTGCTGACCCAGGCGTTCTACGCCGGGGTGTACCCGATTACGCAGAGCCAGTGGCAGTTGGTGAGTGGCGACGTGCGGTCATGGCCGTCGACGTGGAGCCACAACGACTACCGGCTGGCCCGTCCGGTGGAGCAGGTGTCGTACAACGACATCCGGGGCTCATCTGCGGGCGCGGGCTGGCCGACCGGCGACGCGGTGGACGCGGCTACCTTCATCGGGCGACTGCGGTCGAAAGCCGGGCTGGCGGGGTTCGACCTGCCGACGGAGGCGCAGTGGGAGTACGCCTGCCGCGCGGGCACGACCGGGGCGTTGAACGACGGCACGGTCAACCTGACGAACACGACTTCCGACGCGCGGCTGGATCTGCTTGGGCGGTACCAGTGCAACGGCGGCAAAATCCTCGTGGGCTCGACGTGGACGGATCCGCACACGGCGCTGGGCGTGGCCCAGTCGGCGGTGACTGCGGAGTACGCTACGGCCAAGGTCGGCAGCTACGCGCCGAATGCTTGGGGCCTTTACGACATGCATGGCAACTTGTGGGAGTGGTGTCTGGACTGGTACGTCGGGAATCTCGGTATGGGCACTGTGACCGACCCGGTCGGGACGGCTTCGGGTTCGGCCCGCGTGAGACGGGGCGGAAGCTGGTTTCACTCCGCATTGTTCTGCCGTTCGGCGTTTCGCAACTACAGCGACCCGTCGACCCGGGACGCCACGTTCGGTTTCCGCCTTGTCAGGACGTTGCCCTGACGGGAAGGAGGAGTCAGGAGTTAGGAGTGAGGAGTCTTGGTTTCCGTGGACGCGGGGAAAGCCTGCGCCCGCCCGATGCGCGGACTTGCGGGGGTCGGCAGGTTTTCTGTAGCCGAGGTCCGTGACCTCGGATGGCGGGGTCACGGCCCCCGCCCTACAGGACATGGTCTCGGACGGCGGGGTCACGGCCCCCGCCCTACAGGACATGGTCTCGGACGGCGGGGTCACGGCCCCCGCCCTACAGGATACAGGATGCGGCATGGGACGTACGGGCGGACACCCGAAAGGTTTGAAAGGAAAGGACGGGAACGATGAAAACAACAGACGGGATGGCCTTTGTTTTGGCGGCGGGGCTGCTGCTGGCCGGATGGGCCGGGGCGCAGGTGAGCGCGGTGTCGGAGGGGACGGCGCTGAACACGCGCAGCCTCTCGGCGGTGGCGGCGGTTGAAGACGAAGAGATGGACACACGCACGCACACGGAGGACTGGTCGTCGGCGCGGAAACTCAACACCAAGAAGATCCGTGGGACGATGCTGAGTATTAAGTGAGAGGTAATAGGTAAGAGGTAATAAGGGTATGGCGGGGACGTTTTTCACATAGACACCACACGACCCAAATGAAGATGTAGACCACACGACGAAAGAAGACATGGCCATTCTTGTCATGCAGCGCCCGGGGCCGGAGCGATCCGGCTCTGGGCTTTTTTCAGGGGACGTGCGCGGGGCGGACACAAGGGGTGCGCGATCCTGTTGGCGGCTGGCGGCGATGCCGACAGCCTGTGTTTCAGGGTGTGTCTCTGGAGAGACAGGGTGCGGATGTCCCCAGAGACATGGGGGCTGTCTCTCTAGAGACACGGTGGCTGTCTCTCCAGAGACAGGGTCGGAACAACAGGGAGACGGGGGACGGAAGGCACGCCGTTGGTCAGGCGAGCCATGCGCAGTTGAGGACGCAGAGGCCGTAGAGGCAGGCGGTTTCGGCGCGGAGGACTTGCGGGCCGAGGCTGACGGGGAGGGCGCCTGCGGCGAGGAGGTCGGCGAGTTCGGCGGGGGTGAAGTCGCCCTCGGGGCCGACGAACCAGCCGGCGCAGGGGGGCGTCGCGGTGAAGGCGGCGAGGGCGTCGCGCAGGGGGCGGGCGTCGGGGGTGAGCGCGGCGACGAAGACGGGGGCGGAACGGGTCACGGAGGCGAGGGCGGCCTTGAGGGCGACGGGCGCGAAGATCTCGGGCAGCCAGACGGCGCCGCATTGGCGGGCGGCCTCTTCCGCGACGCGGGACCAGCGGGCGGCCTTGGCGGGGCCTTCGTCGGCGTCGAGGCGGACGATGGTGCGGTCGGAGATGACGGGGACGATACGGCTGACGCCGAGTTCGACGGCTTTCTCGACGGTCCAGTCCATGCGGCTGCCTTTGCTGACGCAGGCGAAGAGGGTGAGGCGGCAGGCGGGGGCGGGGTGTTCGTGCGCGGGGCCTTCGGCGGTGAGGGTGAGGCCGTGCTTGCCGGCGTCGGTGACGGCGGCGAGGCGGGTGCGGCCCTGACCGTCGAAAAGGGTGACGCGCTCGCCGGGCCTGACGCGCAGGACGGTCTGGAGGTGGCGCGCCTCGTCGCGGCCGAGCGTGCAGGCGTCGGCGAGCAGGTGGCCGGTCGTGACGAGGCAGCGGTGCATGGGAGGAGGGGGGGGAAGGGAGAAGTTAGGAATTAGGAGTTAGGAGGTGGAGGGGAGGGGGGAGAGGGTTACTTACTTGGAGGTGTGTTTGTGGAGGGCGTCGCGGCGGGCGAAGAAGGCGTCGATGGCCTTGTGCTGCTTTGCGGCCTCAGGATAGTTGTCGGCGGAGGTGAGGGCGGCGAACTCTTCGAGCAGGCGGCGGGCCTTGGAGGAGAGGTGGGCGGGGACTTCGAGTTCCACGCGGACGTGGAGGTCGCCGCAGCCGCCGTTGAGGGTGGGCATGCCTTTGCCGCGCAGGCGGAAGACCTTGCCGTTGGGGGTGCCTGCGGGGAGCTTGATGCGGGCGTGGCCGTCGGGCGTGGGGATGTCGATGTCGCCGCCGAGGGCGGCGACGACGGGGGAGATGTGGACGGTGCAGATGAGGTCGTCGTCTTCGCGCTGGAAGACGTCGTGCTCGCGGACGTGGAGGACGACGTAGAGGTCGCCTGCGGGGCCGCCGCGCATGCCGCTCTCGCCTTTGCCGGTGAGGCGCAGGCGTGAGCCGGTCTCGACGCCTTTGGGGATGCGCAGGGCGATGTGGCGCGGGGTCTTGACGCGTCCGGTGCCGCCGCATTTCTTGCAGGGGGAGCGGATGATGGTGCCTTCGCCGCGGCAGACGGGGCAGGTCTGGCGCATCTGGATGAAGCCGCCGCCGACCACGACGACGCCTTGGCCGCCGCACTGGCGGCAGGTCTCGCGGGCGGAGCCGGAGGCGGCGCCGGAGCCGTGGCAGGTGTCGCAGGTGTCGTTGACGTTGAGGTCGACCTCGCGCTCGGAGCCGAAGACGGCTTCCTCGAAGTCGATCTCGAGGTCGAAGCGCAGGTCGTCGCCGCGCTGGGCGGCGTTGGGGTTGCGGGCGCGGCGGCGCCCGCCGCCGCCGAACATGTCGCCGAAGCCGCCGCCGAAGAAGCTGCCGAGGATGTCTTGCAGGTCGATGTCCTGCATGTGGGTGAAGTCGCGCCCGAAGTCGAAGCCGCCGGGGCCGAAGGCGGACTTCATGCCGGCGTGGCCGTACTGGTCGTAGCGGTGTCGCTTGTCGGTGTCGCTGAGGACCTCGTAGGCTTCGCAGATCTCCTTGAACTTCTCGGCCGCCTCCTTGTTGTCGGGGTTGCGGTCGGGGTGGTACTGCATGGCGAGCTTGCGGTAGGACTTTTTGATCTCGTCGGCGGAGGCGGTCTTTGCGACGCCGAGGACTTCGTAGTAATCGCGTTTGGTAGACATGGGCTTTAAGAAGGGGAAGTTAGGAGTTAGGAATCAGGAACGGGGGGAGGGGTCAGTCGGAGACGCAGGCGTTCTCGGCCTCGGCCTGCGCGTCGTCGGGCATGCCGGAGGAGACGATGACCTGCGCGGGGCGGAGGAGGCGTCCCGCGAGGAGCCAGCCGCGCCGGAACTGGTCGATGATGACGTTGGCGGGGACGGTGGCGGAACTCATCTGGGAGAGCGCCTCGTGGAAGGAGGGGTCGAAGGGCTGGCCTTTGGTGTCGAGCGGCTTCATGTCGTAGCGGTCGAGCAGGGCGATGAGCTGGTCGTAGACGAGCCGGACGCCGGTGACGAAGGGGTCGGCGGGGTCGGCGGTTTTGGCGAGGGCCAGCTCAAGGTGGTCTACGACGGGGAGGAGGTCGCCGAGCAGGTCGGCGTTGGCACGCTTGATGAGGTCTTCGCGCTCGCGGATCTGGCGCTTGCGGAAGTTGTCGAAGTCGGCCATGAGGCGGGCGTAGCGGTCTTTCATGACGGCCAGCTCGTCGGCCTCGGGGGCGGGCTTGGCGGCCTCTTCGGCCGGGGCGGGCGCGGGGGTTTCCGGCGCGGCCTCGGGGGCCGGCGCGGGGGCCTCGGGCGCCGCGTCGGCGGCGGGGGCCTCGGGGGCGCCTGCGTCGGAGGGTTTGGCGTGGCTGTTTTTGCTGCGTGTGAACATTCGGTTGGCTTCTTTCATATCGCTTGAGGATGAGGGGGCGCCGCGGAGGGCGTCGGCCCTTGGGATTGTCCGCCCTGTCGGTCCGCAAAAAGGGCTGTTGCAGATAGTCAACCATACCCGCCCCGGTTAGTCAAGGCGTTGGCGGGCGCGTTAAAAATCGTGTGGAAGCGGAGGCGTGAAAACGGGTATACTGGTCGCCAATGACAGAGCGAACGCTGATTATCATACCGACGTACGACGAGCGGGAGAATGTGGAGGCGATGGCCGAGGCGGTGCTGAAAGAGGTGCCGCATGTCAACATCCTGTTCGTCGATGACAACTCGCCGGACGGGACGGGCGCGGTGCTGGACGGGATCGCCGCGCGCGAGCCGCGCGTGTTCGTCATGCACCGGGCGGGCAAGGAGGGGCTGGGGCGCGCCTACATCGCGGGGTTCAAGTGGGCGCTGGAGCGCGACTACGAGCTGATCTGCGAGATGGACTGCGATTTCTCGCACGACCCGGCGGCGTTGCCGAGTCTGTTCCGGGCGGCGCGCGACGGGGCGGACCTCGTGCTCGGCTCGCGGTACATCGGGGGCATCCGCGTGATGAACTGGCCGATGAGCCGCCTGCTGCTCTCCACCGGCGCGGCGCAGTATGTGAAGCTCATTACCGGGATGCCGGTGAACGACCCCACGGGCGGGTTCAAGTGTTTCCGGCGGAAGGTGCTGGCGGCGATCGATCTGGACCGGATCACCTCCAACGGGTACTCCTTCCAGATCGAGATGTCGCACACGGCGTGGCAGAAGGGTTTTTCGATCAAGGAGGTGCCCATCGTGTTCGAAGACCGGCGGGCGGGCTACTCCAAGATGCGCGTCAACATCGCCTACGAGGCGCTGGTGATGGTGCTGCGGCTGTGGGCGCGGTGCGGGTTCAGGCGGTCGCCGCGGCAGGCGGGGGCGGGGGCGTGAACGGCGGGCGGGCCATCGTGTGGCTGCGCGCGCTTCGGCCCGCGCAGTGGCTCAAGAACGCGGTGGTGCCTGCCGCCTATTTTTTCGCGCGTTGGGATCCGAGCCAGCAGGCGCACGTCGAGGGGTTGGCGCCTGTGGCGCGGGTAGCGTTGGCGGCGGCGTGCTTCTGCGCGGTGTCGAGCGGCATCTACCTGATCAACGACGTGAACGACATCGAGGCTGACCGTGCCCATCCGGTGAAGTGCCGCCGTCCGCTGGCCTCCGGCGCGCTGGGCGTGCGGGAGGCGCTGGGCGCGGCGGCGGTGTTGCTGGGGGCGGGGCTGGCGGGGTCGCTAGGGTTGCCGAGCGCCTTCAGCGGGGTCTTGTGCGGTTACGGGCTGATGCAGCTCGTCTACACCTTCGGGCTGAAGCGCATCCCGTACGTGGACGTGTTCGTGATCGCTACGGGGTTCGTGCTGCGGGCGGTCGCGGGGGCGGTGGCGCTGACGGTGCGCATCTCGCCGTGGCTGCTGCTCTGCACGTTCCTGCTGGCGCTCTTTCTGGCGTTGTGCAAGCGGCGGCACGAGAAGATCCTGCTGGAGGGCGAGGGCGAGCGGCACCGCGAGGCGCTGGCGGGATATGACCGTTATCTGCTCGACATGCAGATCGGCATCGTGGCGTCCGCGACGCTGGTCTGCTACGCGATCTACACGCTGTCGGAAGAGACGGTGCGGCGTTTCGGGACCAACCGACTGGGGCTGACGATCCCGTTCGTGGTCTTCGGGCTTTTCCGTTACCTCGATCTGGTGTACCGCCACGACGAGGGCGGGCGTCCCGAGAAGGTGATGCTCACGGACAAAATCCTGATCGCGACGGTCGGGTGTTACCTGCTGACGGCGCTCGCGGTCTTTCTCACGGGTTCGTGAGGCCGGCTCAGGTCGGCGTGTGTGGCAAACAAGGGGGATGTATGGCGGGGTTCGGTTTTCGTTTCCGGGGGGCTTTCCTTGTCGCGTGTGCGGTCTCGCTGGCGTTTTGCGCGGTCTCGCTGGCCGCCCCGCCGCCGCTGCGCATCGTGTACTTCATCCCCAGCGACCGCGAGGCGCTCGCGGACCGCGTGGAGCGGATCGACCGGACGATGACCGACGTGCAGACGTTTTACCGCGACGGCATGGCGGCAGCCGGATACGGGCCGATGAGTTTCGGGCTGGAGCGCGACGGGGAGGGGCGGCTGATCCTGCACGAGGTGCGGGGGCGGCACCCGATGGCGGCGTACGGGCGGAACGACGCGGGGAAGGTCCGCGAGGAGGTCAAGGCGGCGCTGGCGGCGCGGGGGATGGACATCGACCGCGAGGTGGCGGTGATCTTCCAGCTTCTGCTGAAGTGGGAAGACGGGCGGGCGGTGGAGGTGGGGCCTTATGTGGGCGGCGGCGACGGACGTTACGGCACGGCGTGGGTGTATGACGACGAGCGGCTGGACGCGGCGCGGCTGGGCTCGAAGGAGCCGGGCGGCTATTACGGGCGGGCGTGCTCGATCGGGCAGTTCAATTCGCACTATGTCGGCGGGGTGGCGCATGAGCTGGGGCACGCCCTAGGGCTGCCGCACGACTGCGAGACGCGCGAGGAGCGCGCGCGTCTGGGGCGTTCGCTGATGGGCGGCGGCAACCACACGTACGGGCAGGAGCGGCGCGGCGAGGGTCGGGGCAGCTTCCTCAGCGGCGTGAGCGCGATGCTGCTGCGGTACGGGCGGCCGTTCGCGGGGGAGGTCGCGGCGGCGGACCAGCGGGCCGTGTCGGAGCTGGAAGGGCTCGACGCGCGGTTCGCGGAGGGCGTGCTGACGTTGACGGGGCGGGTGTCGGGTGAGCCGCCGGTGTGGGGGTTGGCGGCATACGACGATTTGGCGTCGATTCCGGGGGATTACGACGCGGTGGGCTGGACGTGCAAGGTGGAGGCTGACGGGCGTTTCCGGCTGGCGGTGGGGGAGTTGCGTCCGGGGCGTTCGCAGCTCAGGATACGCACCTGCCACGTGAACGGGCGGACGGCGACGCATGCCTTCGACTACACGGTGGATGCGGCGGGCGTGCCGGACACGGGGGTCTTTGTCTACACGGGGCCGTTGCAGCAGGCGGTGCAGGCCTATCTGGCGAGAGAGCGCCAGAAGACGGAAGCGCTCGCGCGCGAATTGGCGCGGCGTTTCGCGGATGTCGAGCCTGTCCGGCGCAAGGCCGGACACCTGCTGGCGTTGCTGGAGCCCGCGCCGCCGCAGCCGCTCGCGGGGGTAGCGCCGGACGTCAGGCGCGTGGGCGTTTCGGGGCTGGCGTTCGCGGAGGCGTCGGTGGGGTGGGGCCGGGTTTCGCGCGATCAGGTGCCGGAGCGGGTGTTCTTGCAGGTCGGCGGCGTGTTCTACGAGTCGGGACTGTACGCGCATGCGCCGTCGCGGTTCGCGCTCGACCTCGGCGGCGGCTGGAGGCGGTTCCGCGCGGGGTACGGGTTGCAGGATCAGATGGGCGGTTCGGTGGTGTTCGTGGTGCGGGGCGACGGCAAAGAGCTTTTCCGGTCGGCGCAGGTGAAGGATTCGCAGGTGCGCGAGATGGATGCGGACGTGTCGGGCGTGGGGCGGCTTGAGTTGGTTGTCGAGGACGCCGGGGACGGCAACAGGGCCGACTGGGGCGTGTGGCTCGCGCCGCAACTGGAGCGGTGAGAACCCCAGCGGTTTCCCGTCGGCGAAAAAAAATCGTGTTCTCCTGTTTTTGCCACTTGTCAGGCCGGAGGCGGTTTGATACAGTCTGCCTACTTTTTTGCGGGGTGGTGGCGCAATTGGTTAGCGCACCGGACTGTCGATCCGGTGGTCGCGGGTTCGAATCCCGTCCACCCCGCCATTCTTTTCTGACAGGTCGCCTTCGTCGGCGGCCTGTTTTTTTGTTTCTCGGCGGCGCGGGCGGGGAAAGGCTTTGACCCGTCCTGTTTCGGCGGTCTATAATCGCGGCCACAACATGACGGAAGGCGGGCGACGACGATGATACGCGAGTTTTTGGACGTGATGGTACTGGCGGTGCTTCAGGGCGTGACGGAGTTCCTGCCGGTGAGCAGTTCGGGACATCTCGTGATCGCGCAGGGTCTGCTGGGGGTTGACGCGCCGGGGATACGGCTGGAGGTGGTGCTGCATCTGGGGACGATGGTGTCGATCGTGGCGTATTACCGGAAGACGCTGTGGGGTCTGGTGTGCGGGGTGTTGAGGGGGGAGCGGGCGAGCCTGCTGACGGCGGGGCATGTGGCGCTCTCGGCGGTGCCTGCGGTGTTCTTCTATCTGCTGTTCCACGACAAGGTGGACGAATTCTACGAGGACAGCCGCGCGGTGGGGGGCTTTCTGGTGTTCACGGGTGTGGTGCTGTGCGCGCTGCGGTGGATGCGCTGCGGCGACGGCAAGGTGACGGCGCCGCGGGCGTTGCTGGTGGGGATGGCGCAGGCGCTGGCGGTGCTGCCGGGGGTGAGCCGGTCCGGGATGACGATCGCGTCGGCGCGGATGGCGGGGGTCGCGCCGGACCGGGCGGCGGAGTTTTCGTTCCTGATGTGTCTGCCGCTGCTGGCGGGCGCGGCGGCGCTCGACGCGGTGCGGGGCGCGGCGGAGGCGGGGCCGCAGATGGCGTGGTGGCTGCTGGGCGCGGGCGCGGCGGTGTCGGCGGCGGTGGGGTATGTGGCGCTGGCGCTGCTGGTGCGGACGCTGCGCGGCGGGCGGTTCTGGATGTTCGGGGTGTATTGCGTGGCGGCGGGGCTTTTGACGGTCGTGTTCAGCGCGGCGAAAGGCTGAAGGCGCGGGGCCTTATGGGTTGACAATCGGGGCGGGTGGCAACGACAATAGCGCGACGTTTCATTGAGGAATAAGGGAGAGCGACTGATGAGTGACCGGGAGACGACGTTTCTGAAGGAGCACGGGCTGGATGTCGAGGGGATCGACCGCGAGGGGCTGCTGAAGGCGTTCGGGGAGGAGATGGACGCGGGGCTGGCGGGAAGGTCGTCGTCGCTGATGATGATTCCGTCGTTCATCTCGATCGATCGGCCGGTGAAGACCGGGACGCCGGTGGTGGTGCTCGACGCGGGCGGCACGAACCTGCGGGCGGCGGTGGTGACGATCGACGCGCAGGGCAAGGCGGAGATCGGGGCGTTCGCGAAGCGCCCGATGCCGGGGACGCAGGGGCCGCTCGATGCGGAGGCGTTCTTCGAGGCGTTCGCGGATTTCCTGACGCCGGTGGTGGGGGCGTCCGAGTCGATCGGTTTCTGCTTCTCGTATCCGGCGGAGGTGATGCCGGACTGCGACGCGCGGCTGATCCGCTGGAGCAAGCAGATCGAGGTGCCGTCGGTGGTGGGGCAGATGATCGGCTCGGGACTGCTGCGGCATCTGGCGCGGCGCGGCCACACGCGGCGGGTGGTGATCCTGAACGACACGGTGGCGACGCTGCTGGCGGGCAAGAGCGTGGGGGTGACGCGCGACTATTCGGCGTATGTGGGGTTCATCCTCGGGACGGGGACGAACACGGCGTATGTGGAGCACAACGCGCGGATCACGAAGCGCGCGGACCTCGACCCTGCGGGGTCGATGGCGATCAACGTGGAGTCGGGGGCGTTCAAGCGGGTGCGGCAGTCGCGGTTCGACGCGCTGATGGACGCGGCGACGAACGACTGCGGGCACTACACGTTCGAGAAGATGATCTCGGGGGCGTATCTGGGCTGGCTGGGTTCGGTGGTGCTGGGCGAGGCGGCCAAGGCGGGCTTCTTCTCGGCGGCGGCCGCGGCGAAGATCGGCGCGTGGCAGACGGTCTCGAACAAGCATCTGGACGATTTCTGCGGCGGCAAACCGACGGAGGACAACCCGTTTCTGGACGCGGCGTTCAGCGCGGCGGACCGCGAGGTGGTGGTGCGGCTGTGCACGCCGGTGTACGCGCGGGCGGCGGTGCTGACGGCGGTGAATTTGGCGTCGGCGATCCTCAAGACGGGCGAGAGCCGGGACCCGGAGCGCCCGGTGTGCGTGAACGTGGACGGCTCGACGTATTACCGGACGCTCACGGCGGACTTCCAGAACCGCGTGCGGCGCGAGCTGAAGGCGTTGCTTGAGCCGCGCGGGGTGGCGTACGAGCTGATCAAGGTGGACGAGTCGCCGGTGATCGGCGCGGCGGTGGCGGGGTTGATGTGAGCGGGGCAAGAAGCATACGGCGGCGGGTGACGGCCACGCTGGCGGCGCTGGCGGCGGTTTGCGCGTGGGGGCAGGCGGAGACGGCGGATCTCGGCGAGGCGTTCAAGGACGCCGCGGCGTGGGGGCAGTCGGCAGAGGCGTTCGTCGGGGCGTTTCAAGGCGCGGGCTTCCGGTTCGTGGACGGCAGGCAGAGCGCGATGTCCGCGCAGAGGGAAAAGTTGCGTTTTCTGGGGCTGGAGGTCTGCGAGGCGCGGGTGTACTTCGATCCGGGCGGCGTGCGGCGGGTGGAGCTTTCGGTCTACAACAAGGGCGACGCGGGGGCCAAAGACCGCGAAGGGTTCGAGGCGCTGGTGGAGTCGGCGCGTGAGAAGATCGAGGCGTTCGCGGAGGACAAGGGGCTGGCGGTGCGGACGCCGAGCGAGCGGCCGAACTACATCGTCCGGCGCCACCAGTGGGTCAAGCGGTCGCCGGGGGTGATGCTGGAGTGGGCGTATGTGGAGCCGCACCGTTCGGGCGGGCGGAACGTGGAGTACGGCGCGGAATACGTCAAGGTGTTGCTGGTGCCGGTCAAGGCGGGCGGGGGCGGCGCGACGTCGGTGGCAGGCGGCGGGATGACGAACCGGTCTAAGAACGCGCGGGCGGTGAGGGAGAACGTGACGCGGAACGCCGAGGGCGACGTGTGGATCGACGGCGTGCCGATGGTGGATCAGGGGCAGAAGGGGTATTGCGCGGCGGCTTCGTCGGAGCGGGTGTTGCGCTACTACGGGTTGGAGATCGACCAGCACCAGATCGCGCAGCTCGCCAACACGGCGGCGGAGGGCGGCACGACGCTGGAGGGAATGGCCAAGGCCATCGCGAAGGTCGGGCGGCAGTTCCAGCTCGACAAGAAGGATTTGATCACGCCGGATTCAGACGGGCCTTTCGAGCGGAGCGACCACGTGAAGCTGATCGACCAGTACAATGCGGTGGCAAAAAAGAGAAAGGGTCCCGTGATCGACTGGAAGGATTACGTCACGAACAACATGGTGGACCTTCAGGCGATCTGGCTGGCGATGGATCCCGAGATCCTGCTGGCGGCGCGCAAGGGGCAGACGCAGGGGATGGGGCAGTTCAGCAAGAACATCAAGCTTTACGCGGACCAAGGGGTGCCGCTGCTGTGGTCGTGTCTGGTCGGGATGTATCCCGAGGAGCCCGCGCTGGGGCAGGAGGGCGCGTTCGGGCATGTGCGGCTGATCATCGGGTACAACACCAAGACGCAGGAGGTGCTTTACTCCGATTCGTGGGGACCGAACCACGCGCTGAAGCGGCTGCCGCTGGACAAGGCGTGGGCCATGACCAAGGGTTTGATCGTGTTGAAACCGCGCGACGTGCGGTGAGGGTTTAAGGGCAGAGGCAACTCGCAGGCAGAGAATGTATGTCAGCGCTCGATGTTCGAAAGTCAAATATGAGCACAAGTCGTGTGAAAAACACCGCTAAGTCGGGCAAGGCTTTCGTTTATGCCCGAACACGCAGGGGTTCTGGCATGGAGGAGATTGGGTGGAATAAAGTTTGCGCGGAGTTGTCCGGACGTGTTTTTGCGGCGAACAGTTTGCCGAGTGTCGTTCGTGAAGCGATAGAAGCATCAGATCACCGAGTTATAAATGCAGGGTATCAGGTGTTGACGCCGGATTCGCATCCCGATTTTCTTGGGCAAGGGGAATTCTTGTTATGGCCGGTTAACGAGCCCTTTCCCGCGCAGACTGTGAATGGGCGCGTTGCGGGAAGAGGAAGGTGTGGTAAAAAACAAGAAAAAGACCTTTCTTGTACAAAGGGAGAGGCGTTCCCTTCTCTTTCATTAGAGTCCAGTTCAAATGTCCCCTTTCCGCCGCCTGAGCAGGCAACTTTTCGGTTTGTTGATCTATTTGCAGGGGTTGGTGGTTTTCGAATTGCTATGCAGACTGTCGGGGGAAAGTGTGTTTTTTCATCAGAGTGGGATCGTGACGCCCAAAAAACCTATCGCATGAATTTTGGAGAGTTACCGTGGGGTGATATTTGCGCGATCAACGCGAAGTGCATTCCCGATCACGATGTGCTTTGCGCGGGATTCCCTTGCCAGCCGTTCAGTTTGGCTGGTGTTTCGGCTCGCACAGCGATCAATCGTCCCAGTGGCTTCCAATGTCAGACACAAGGGACTTTGTTTTTTGAGATTATGCGTATTGTCCGCGAGAAACGACCGCGTGTACTCTTTCTCGAAAACGTGAAGAATCTCGTTAATCATGACAAGGGAAGAACATTCAAGGTCATAAAAGATTCGATTGAGGCTGAAGGATATTCTTTCTGGCCTCAGATAATCGATGCCAGCTCGAAAGTCCCTCAGAAGCGGATGCGTTGCTATATGGTTTGTGTTCGCGACAAAGGAGCGTTCGTTTTTCCGGAATTTAGTGGGGAGGAAATCCCGCTACGTTCTATTCTCGAAAAGAGAGTGGATGCTCGTTATACGTTGTCTGATCGCTTATGGGCCGGACACCAGAAACGAACGCAACGCAACCTTGGGCGTGGTGCGGGGTTTACAGCGTTCTGTGCGGACGTGAGCAAGCCGGCACACACATTGGTTGCCCGATACTACAAGGACGGGAAAGAGTGTCTTGTGCCGCAACATGGAAAAAATCCGCGTATGTTAACCCCGCGTGAATGCGCTAGACTCCAAGGGTTTCCTGAGTCTTTCTTGTTGCCGGATTCGCGGTCGGTTGCGTATAAGCAGATGGGGAATTCTGTTGCAGTCCCCGTTATTACGGAAATCGCACGGAAGATTGTGGAAACCCTTTGATCGGGATGGTTGAGATGCAATTCGGTTTTGTTCAGCAAAAAAAGTTTGGCGTTCTTGAAGGCGCCTATTCGCTTGTTACAGACCGAGAGGTTCTTGACTCTCAGATTACGGCGACGGACGCGGAAGCTACGCTTTTGGCGTCTTTTTTCGGGAAAGAGGCCATCCATGTTGGGAATGTCAAATCTGGGAAGGCCGCATCAGCCCAACCTTTTCGCTTATATCCTTCGGGGGATCTTATTTTTCTTAATCTCGTTTACCCTAAGCCGGACAAAAGCGAACTGCGGTTATATTTGTCAAGAAAGGCGGGGTTTAAACCAAATGCAGGGCAGGTCTGGTTCTTGTTTTTGAAAGACGGATGTATTTGGATTGGTGCTCTTGATGAAAGTGTGTGGCGCAACGAGAATGCGTTCTTGAATGCGCCATTGGAGACTGAAGACGAATTTCAGGAAGCTGTTATTGACCCGAAGCAGACTAAGCCGTCCATTAGCCAAATCGCACGGTGGCATCGTGATCCTAAGATTGCGAAGCGTCGTATGGAAATCAGTCGATATAAGTGCGAGTATGACTCGGGGCATAACCTGTTTATTTCTCGGCACAAGGGTGTCCCTTTTCTTGAAACGCACCACTTGATCCCTGTTTCCCTTCAGGCGCGGTTTCCCGAGAAAAGACTTGATGCGTTGCAGAATGTGTTCTGTCTTTGTCCGTATTGCCACAGTGCGGTTCATCATGCGGAACGCCGATATGTCCGAGACATATTGACTGGGTTGAGCAATAAGCATGAGATGGTTCTGGCGCGATATGGGCTGGATTTGGAAGGATTGTTCCGGCTTTATGCCGTGGAAGACATTGTTTAACGTGTGACCTTGGAGTAAAAATGAGCGAGAAGAAAGTGTCGATGGCGGATTTCGAGTCGTTGCTGAGCGAGCAGTTGAGCGGTTACCGCAAGGGGTTCAATCCCGGCGACCGTGTGCGCGGGACGGTCAGCAACATCACCAACCAGTATGTGACGCTGGACGTGAACGCCAAGCGCGAGGGACTCGTGCCGGTGGCGGACATGACCAACGAGGACGGCACGATGCGGTGCAAGATCGGCGACACGGTCGAGGTGATCTTCGCCGGGATGCAGAACGGCGCGTTTCTCTTCTCGGGCAGCGTCAGCGCGAAGCAGGTGATCGACCGCAGTCTGGCGGACGCGCACGCGCGGCAGATGCCGGTGGAGGGACGGGTCGAGAAGGAGGTTAACGGCGGGTACGAGGTGACCGTGGGCGGCAAGCGCGCGTTCTGCCCCTTCTCGCAGATCAACCTGTTCCGTCAGGAGGGCGCGGAGTACATCGGGCACACGTTCAACTTTTTGGTTTCCGAATACGGCGAGGACGAGCGCGGGCAGAACGTGATCGTCAGCCGGCGCGCGTTGCTGGAGAAAGAGCGCGAGGCGAAGCGTGAGGAGCTGGTCGCTGATCTTTACGTGGGCATGGTGGCGACGGGCACGGTGACGCGCATCGTGGAGTTCGGCGTGTTTGTGGAACTCGGCGGCGCGGAGGGGCTGATCCCGCTCAAGGAGATCGCGTGGGCGCGCGACGTGAAGCCCGAGGACGTGGTGAAGGTCGGCGACAAGGTGGACGTGCAGATCAAGGATCTCGACTGGGACCGCAACCGCATCTCGCTCAGCCTGCGCGGGGCGCAGGGCGACCCGTGGAACGACGCGGTGGCGCGGTTCCCGCAGGGCACGACGTTCGTCGGCAAGATCACCAAGCTTGAGAAGTTCGGCGCGTTCGCGCAGCTCATTCCCGGCGTGGAGGGGCTGATCCCCATCGGCAAGCTCGGCGGCGGCAGGCGGCTGATGTCTGCCCGCGAGGCGGTGACCGAGGGGCAGGAGCTGCTGCTGCAGGTGGACAGCGTGGATTTCGAGCGGCGGCGTTTCAGCCTGCGTCCGGTGGACGAGCGCGTCAAGGCGCTCAAGCCCGGCGAGCTGGCCGAGGGCGTGAAGGTCGAGGGCATCGTGGAGTCGATCCAGCCGTTCGGGTTGTTCGTGCGGCTTTCGGAGGAGAAGACGGGGCTGCTGCACATCAGCGAGACCGATCTCCCGAAGGGCGGCAATCCGGCGGCGAAGCTGGAGCGCGCCTTCCCGCCGTCGAGCAAGATCGAGGTGGTGGTCAAGTCCGTCGAGGGCGACCGCATCGCGCTGACGCTCCCCGCCAAGTGGGAGACGCGCGGCAGCGGCGAGGGCGAAGGCGACGACGTCTCGGCGTGGCTGTCCAGCAACAAAGGCGGCGGCGGGCTGGGTTCGCTCGGCGACGCGTTCTCGAAGCTGAAGCTTTGAGGGGACGCGCCGTCAGCGGTTGAGGCCGACAGGCCGTGTTGGCGTGCGGCGCCCGGAGCACCGAAATGAAATGTGCTGTTCCAGAACTTCCGCTGACGTTGATCTCGCTCGGCAAGCGCGTGCGCGCGGAGGTCTGTGTCGAGACGGTGTGGATCGGCGCGACGGTGTATCCCGAGTGTCCGGTCTGGCGCGTGTGGTACGACGGCAGGCCGGTGGTGGACACCTCCACGCTGGGGCTGATCTCGGCGGCAGGCGGGGCGCTCGGCTGCGGGATGCGCGCGGTGAAGGCGACGCGGCACCGGGCGCAGACGGGCATCGGGCCGGGGCGCGAGATACGGGTACGGTTCGCGGGGCGCGACGGGCGCGAGCTGGAGGCGCGTGTCCGCGTCACGGACATGAGCGCGTTCTGTGCGGTGCGTGTGCCGCGGAGCCGCACGTCCGGCGGTGCGGACGTTTCGGTGACGCGCTTCCCGGTGGGCTCGGTGCTGTTGGGGGAAGAGGGAGCGGGGAACGGGGAGAGAGAAACGCTCAACGCTCAACGCTCAACGTTCAACGTGAAACGCGAAACGCTCAATGCGGGAGAGAGCGGGCCGCAGGTGCGGTTCATGCCGAGCGGGAAGGTCGTGGCCTTCTGGCGGCACGGGGCCGAACAGCACATCGTCTTTTTTGACCGTCCGAGCGCGTTGGCCGAGCGGCGTTTCGGGGCGCTGGAGCGGGTCGAGTCGCTGCCGGTGGCAGACGGGCGGCAGGGGTGCGGGCATCTTTTCCTGACGGCGCCGTTCACGAAGGCGGCGTTGCCCGAGCCGGTTTTCGGGGCGGCGGTGACGCCCGCGTTCCGCGAAGCGTTTCGGTTGCTGCTGGCAAGGGGCGAGGGGTGCGACGATTTCTGGATGGTGCGGGGCGAGCCGGGGGTGTTCGCGGTGGCGGCGTGTCGGCAGGGCGGCGTGTGGCAGGTGGCCGGCGTGACGGCGGCGGCGCGGACGCTGACCGTGCGCTTCGAGGATTTCTGGCTGCGCATGCCTGCCGCGTTGCGGGCGCGGCGGTACACGGTGGCGATCATGCGCGACCCGGTGAAGGGCGAGGCGGGCGACCGCGTGGAGGAGACGTTCGAGGGGCAGGCGCCGGATGTGCGCGTGGCGCTGGATCTGGCGGAGAACGGCGGGTTCGTGATCGTGTTCCGGGGGGAGTCGGGATGAGCGCCGAGGCAGACGGATGGGCCACCGAAGGAATCGACGAAATCGAGGTGATCGATTCGGGCGAGCCTTGCGGAACGCGGCTGGTTTTCGCGGTGCCGGAAGGCGCGGAAGGGCGGTTGGACGCATGGCTGGCGGCGCAGGCGCCGGAGTTGTCGCGGGCGCGGGTACAGGCACTCATCAAGGCGGGGCATGTGACGTGCGGCGGCGCGGCAGTGAAGGCCGACGCCAGACCGAGGACGGGGCAGGTGATCGAGGTGGAGGTGCCCGCGCCGGAACCGGCGTTGCCGGAGCCGGAGGACATCCCGCTGGAGGTGCTGTACGAGGACGGCGACTGTCTGGTGTTGGTCAAGCCTGCGGGGCTGGTGGTGCATCCCGCGCCGGGGCACGCTTCGGGGACGCTCGTGAACGCGCTGCTGCACCATTGCCGCGATCTAGGCGGCGTGGGCGGGGTGCAGCGCCCGGGGATCGTTCATCGGCTCGACAAGGAGACGTCGGGGCTGATGGTGGTGGCGAAGAACGACGCGGCGATGGCGGGGTTCGTGCGGCTGTTCCAGACGGGGGGCATCACGAAGGAGTACCTGACGCTGGTACACGGCGTGCCGCCCAAGGTTTCGGGGACGGTGTGTTCGCTGATCGGTCGGCATCCGGTGGACCGCAAGCGGATGGCGGTGGTGACGCGCAACGGCAAGCAGGCGGTGACGCATTACGAGGTGGAGCGGCAGGTCGGGGCGTTGACGCTGGTGCGCTGCCGGATCGAGACGGGGCGGACGCACCAGATCCGCGTGCACATGCAGTCGCTGGGGTGCCCAGTGGCAGGCGACGCGCTGTACGGGCGGCCGGCGGCGGACCGGCGGCTGGTGCCGGTGCCTGCGCGGCAGATGCTGCACGCGGCACGTCTGGCGTTCGCGCATCCGGTGACGGGTGTGGCGATGGCGTTCACGGCGCCGCTGCCGCAGGATTTCAGGGAACAGATGGGGACGTGACCGTTTGGTGTTGGACGGCCTCTGTCGCGTTGGTATACTTGCGCACCAAAGGGAGGTTATGACCATGCGTGGTTTACTTGTGCTGTTGGGTGTCGGGGTCGTTTTAGTCCTGTGGGTGGTGGGCATCTACAACGGGTTGGTCCTGTTGCGCAACCGCATCAAGAACGCGTTCGCGCAGATCGACGTGCAGTTGAAGCGGCGGTATGACCTGATCCCGAATCTGGTGGAGACGGCGAAGGGGTATCTCAAGCACGAGCGCGAGACGCTGGAGGCGGTGATCGCGGCGCGCAATCAGGCGGCGAGCGCGGCGAAGGCGGCGGCAGCCGCGCCTGCCGACGGGTCGGCGGTGCGCGCGTTGTCGGGCGCGGAGCAGGTGCTGCGCGGCACGCTCGACCGGCTGATGCTGGTGGTGGAGCGGTACCCGGAGCTGAAGGCGGACCGGACGATGCTGCAGCTTCAGGAGGAGATCACGACGACGGAGAACCGCATCGCCTTCGCGCGGCAGGCGTACAACGACGAGGTGATGGCGTACAACATCAAGCGCGAGGTCTTCCCGAACAACCTGATCGCGGGGCCGTTCGGTTTCGCGGCGGCGCAGCAGTTGGAGCTGGAGTCGGCGGCTGAGCGGCAGGCGCCGAAAGTCCAGTTCTGAGTCCGGGGCGGCAAGCCATGAACTTCTTCGCCCGTCAGGAGGCGGCCCGGCGCAAGACGCGGGTGCTGCTGGTCTATTACGCGGCTGCGGTGTTTACCATCGTGTTCGCGCTCTATGTGGCGTCGCGTGCGCTTTTCTGGATGATGTTGAATGGTGATGGCGGGCGGGAGCGTCGCGTGAGTCTGGTTGTGGAGGATGACCGGCGGTTCACGGTGGCCGAGTGGGACGGGAAGTGGTTCCTGTGGGTGGCGGGTCTGACGCTGGTGGTGGTGGGCGGCGCGACGCTGTGGCGGCGGGCGACGCTGGCGGAGGGCGGCGCGGCGGTGGCGCGGTCGGCAGGCGGGCGCGAGATCACGGCGCAGTCGAAGGGGTTTCACGAGCGGCGGCTGATGAACGTCGTGGAGGAGATGGCGCTGGCGTCGGGGATGCCGATCCCGCGCGTGTTCGTGTTGGACGACGAGCCTGGGCTGAACGCGTTCGCGGCGGGGTTCTCGCCGAACGACGCGGCGGTGGCGGTGACGCGCGCGGCGATGGAGCAGCTTTCGCGGGATGAGTTGCAGGGCGTGGTGGGGCATGAGTTCAGCCACATCGCGAACGGCGACATGCGGCTGAACAGTTGGTTGCTGGGGGTGCTCTTCGGGATCCTGTGCCTGTCGGTGACGGGGCGCGAACTGCTGCGGTTTGTGGGGCGGTGCCGTCCGCGGAGCAACAGCAAGGGGGGCGGCGGGGCAATGCTGTTCGTCTTGGGGTGCGGGCTGGCGCTGTGGGGGATCGGCAGCATCGGCGTGTTCTTCGCGCGGCTGATCCAGTGTTCGGTGACACGCGAGCGGGAGTATCTGGCCGACGCGTCTTCCGTGCAGTTCACGCGGAATCCGCAGGGGCTGGCGAACGCGCTCAAGCGCATCGGCGCGACGCCCCTGCGCAACACCCTGCGGTGCGCGAACCGGGACGAGCTGACCCACTTGCTGCTGGCGTCGGGATCGGGGCTGGGGCTGGAGGCGTTGTTCGCGTCGCATCCGCCGATCCGCGAGCGCGTCCGGCATCTCGATCCTTCCTTCGACGGCGACTTCAAACCATGGCGCGTCAAGACGCTGACGTTCGAGGACGTGCGCAACACGCCCCAGCAGGAGGCGGCGCGGGAGGAGCAACTGGTGACGGGGCTGGTCGGCGGCGGGCTGACCGGGGCGGCGGGATTCTTGAGGTCGATGGACGACGAGTTGCGGCGCACGGTGGCGCATCCGGCGGACGCGGCGGGGGTGCTGTACGGGCTGTTGCTGAGCGATAAAGAGGAGACGCGCAAACGTCAGCTCGGGCGGGTGCTGGCGTTGGAGGGGCAACGCATGGTGAATGCCGCGTTGGGGTGGCAGAAGCGGCTGAAGGAAGAAGACCGGCGCGTCCGGCGGATGGTTGCGGAGCTGGCGGTGGAGGGGGTGCGGCAGCGCGATCCCGGGGCGCGTGCGATGTGCGTGCGGGTGGCGCGGGAGCTGACCGACGCGGACGGCGAGGTGTCGCTTTTCGAGTATATGCTGGAGCGGCGCGTGGAGGCGCGGCTGGCCCCGACGGGTGCGCATCGGGGTATGGCGGCGCAGGCGGCGTTGACGGCGGGGCAGGCGCAGATGGAGGCGTCGCTGGTGTTGGGGACGCTGGCGTACGCGGGGCAGCCGGCGGACGACGGGCTGGCGCGGGCGGCGTGGCAGGCGGGGTCGGCGCGGATGACGGCGTTCCGGCTGGGCGAGCTGGTGCCGGTGCGGGAGAGCTGCACGCTGGAGGCGTTCGACCGGGCGTTGTCGCGGTTGGCGGGGCTGAGGCCTGCGGCGAAGGCGGAGCTGGTGGCGGGATGCGAGGCGGTGGTGGGCGCGGACGGGCAGTGGACGGCGGACGAGACGGAACTGTTGCAGGCGGTGTGCGACCTGTTAGGCGTGCCGGGGCTGACGGTGTGATCAGTGGAAGTGGGCGGCGAGGAGGTCTTCGACTTCGGCTACCCATGAGGGGTCGAGGCGGCTGCCGCGCGGGAGCTTGACGAAGAGGCGGCGGGCGCAGAGGCGGCGCCGGCCGGGGGGCGAGACGAGACGGTCGAGCCAGTGGCCGGGGAGTTTCTTGAGGGCGGCGATCAGCGCGTCGAAGAGGTCGAGGGGTTCCTCGGCGGCGGGTTCGAGAACGAATTGCCAGAGGATGTGGGGCTCTGCGAGGACGCAGCGGCGGATGAGTGCGGCGAGGGCGTCGCGGCGGAGGAAAAGATCGGCGCCGGAGAGGATCAGGGCTTGGCGGTTGGAGGCGGGGCGGAACGCGGGGGTGTCGGGAGTCGGGATGCTGAGGCGGACGCGAGAGGCAAAGAGGTCGGGGAGGCGGGCGCCGACGAAACGTTGCGTGGGGGAGTCGAAGCCGCCGAGGCGCTGGGCGGCGAGGGTTTCGACGGCGGCGAGCTGGCGGGGGGTGAGGCGGTCGGTGCGCAGGACGCGGTAGGGCGGCAGGCGTTGGGCGCGGAGGCCGAGTTCGGCGGCGCGGTCGCGCAGTTCGGTGCCGGGCAGGAGGAGGGTGGGGAGGAACTGCGGGTGGATGGCGTCGCCGAAGCGGGCGAGCCAGTCGAGCGAGCGCTGGATGTCGTGGCTGTCTTGTGCGGGCAGGGCGTACATGAAGTCGAGCGTGGGCTTGATGCCGTGGCGCAGGAGGGCTTCGATGCCGCGCAGGACGCGGGCCTCGTTGAGCGGGCGGTGGAGGAGGCGCAGCACCGCGGGGTCGGTGCTTTGGATGCCGACCTCGGCCTCGGCGACGCCTGCGGCGGCGAGTCGGCGGGCTTGGTCGTCGGTGAGGGTGTCGGCGCGGATTTCCACGAAAAAGGCGATGGCGCGGTCGGGGTTTTCGCGCGTCATGATGTCGAGGATCTCGTCGAAGCGCGGGTGGGCGTTGAAGGTGGGGTCGATGAGGCGGATCTCGCGTGCGCCGCGTTGGCGGAGGATGCGGATGCGGGTGGCGACATCGTCGGGGGGGAGGCAGGTGGTGGCGGTGCGGCGGATGTTGTAGCAGCAGAAGGCGCAGCGGAGGGGGCAGCCGCGGTTGGTTTCGAGGTAGGCCATGCCGAAGGCGTCGGGGGTGTTGACGGGGTGGTCGGGCGCGGGCAGGAGGTCTTGGAGGGGTTTGACGGGGCGCGGGTGGGTGCCTTCGGCGAGGGTGCCGTCGGCGGAGCGCCAGATGACGCCGCGGAAGGCGGGGGCTTCGCCGGTGCGGAAAAAGCGGAGCACGGAGGGGAAGACCGCCTCGCCTTCGCCGGTGACCCATGCGTCGGCAGGGAAACGGGTGGCGGAGGGCGGGGAGGGGAAGAGCGGGTGGGGCGAGGCGATGTCGGGGCCGCCGAGGGCGATCTTGAGGGCGGGCAGGCGTTGGCGGAGGAGGCGCAGGAGACGGAGGGTGCGTTCGACGTTCCAGAGGTAGCAGGTGGCGGAGAGGGCGTCGGGTTTCAGCGCGGCGATGTGGTCGGCGAGAGTGAGGTCGGCGGCGGTGTCCTGGCGGGCGGGGGTTTCGAGGATGTCCCAGTGGCGTGTCTCTTCCGAGCGTTCGAGCGCGGCGCGGAGGCAGGCGGCGGCGGGCATGAGGTTCTCGCCGGGCGAGGCGGTGTCCGGGTCGAGGCGGGAAAGCTGGAGGAAGAGCAGTCGCATGGGGTGGGGCGAGGGGTCACTCCTCGGGGGTGTCGTCGCGTGCGAATTTGGGGTTGGCTCCGGCGATGACGAGGGCGACTTCGCCTTTGACGGGCTTGCCGTCGAAGAGGGGGATGAGGTCGGAGAGGTAGCCGCGGTGGATGCGCTCGTGGGCTTTGGTGAGTTCGATGCAGACGGCGGCCTCGCGGTCGCCGAGGGCGTCGAGGGCGGCCTTGAGGGAGGCGGCGACGCGGAAGGGGGACTCGAAGCAGATGAGGGTGTGGGGGAGGCTCTGCTCCTCCTCGAAGAAGCGGCGGAGCGCACCGGGTTTGCGGGGGGGGAAGCCTTTGAAGGTGAAGCTGGAGGTGGAGAGGCCGGAGCAGAGGAGGGCGAGATCGACGGCGGATGCGCCGGGGATGACGTCGAAGGGGGTGTTCTCCTTGGCGGCGCGGCGGATGAGGCGGTAGCCGGGGTCGCTGATGCCGGGGTAGCCGCCGTCGGAGCAGAGGACGACGGAGCGGCCTGCGGCGACGGCTTGGAGGATCGCGTCGGCGGTACCGTCTTCGTTGCCCTGGCGGTAAGAGATCATCTGGGGGCGGGGGATGTTGAAGGCGCTGAGAAGCCCCCACGTGCGGCGGGTGTCTTCGCAGGCGATGAGGTCGGCGTTCTTGAGGGCGTCGAGGGCGCGGGGGCTCAAGTCCGCGAGGTTGCCGATGGGAGTCGCCACAACGTGCAGCATTTCTGGAGTTCCTCGGTCATGGCCCGTTTGAGGAGGTCGAGGCCGTAACCGGTGCGGGCGGAGACCGGGATGGCCTGGGGGTGTTTCTCGGTGACGTGCAGGACGGCGTTGTCGGCAGTGCCGCGGTCGCATTTGTTGAGGACGAGAAGGTAGGGGACGCCGTCGGCGCCGATCTCCTCGATGGTGCGGAGGCAGACGGCGATGTGGTCTTCGACGCGGGGGTAGGCGGCGTCGACGACGACGAGGAGGAGGTCGGCCTGCACGGCGACGTTGAGGGTGGACTTGAAGGAGGCGACGAGGCCGTGGGGGAGGTTGCGGATGAAGCCGACAGTATCGGTGAGGAGGATCTGGCGGGAAGGGGTGAGCCAGACCTTGCGTGTTTTGGTGTCGAGGGTGGCGAAGAGGCGGTCGTCCACGTAGGCGTCGGCGTCGGTGAGGACGTTGAGGAGGGTGGACTTGCCTGCGTTGGTGTAGCCGACCATGGTGACGACGGGCCACTCGCGTTTGGCCTTGTCGCGCGAGGTCTGGCGTTTCTGGATGTCGGCGAGGCGTTTCTTGAGTTCGGTGACGCGGCGGCGGAGGGGGGCGTTGCGGAGCTGGAGGTGGCTTTCGCCGGGGCCTTTCATGCCGATGCCGCCTTTGAAGCGCTGCTGGGACTCGGTGAACTGGATGCGCGAGAGCTGGAACTGGAGCTGGGCGAGTTCGACCTGTGTCTGGGCCTCGGCGGAGCGGGCACGGCGGGCAAAGATCTCGAGGATGATCTCGGTGCGGTCCATGACGCGGACGTTGACGGCCTTGGCGAGGTTGTGGGACTGGATGGCGCTGAGTTCGTTGTCGAAGATGACGGTGTTGGCGTCCTTCTCGGCGACGAGCGCGCGGAGGTCTTCGACCTTCCCTGAGCCGAACATGGTGCCGCCGTCGGGCTTCTCGCGGTTTTGGGTGAGCTGCCCGGCGACATCGAGGCCGGCGGTGTCGGCGAGGCGGGCGAGTTCGCTCAGGGAGTCGGCCGCCTCAAGGGGATCCATTTTCGCGTGGACGACCTGGGCGAGGACGGCGCGTTCGACACAATGTGTGTCGTGGAGTTTCATTTTGCGGGCTGCCAATGGGCCAGCACCGCGTCGACGATGTTGCGGGCCAGCTCTTTGGAGACGCGCGGGTAGGCGTCCTGAAGGCCGGTGAGCATGTCGCCGCGGGTCAAGAAGGTGGTGTTGGCCTTGACGGTCAGGTTGTCGATGAGAAGCTTGCCGGTGCCGCGTTCGACGAGGGTGATCTCGGCGGCCAGTTCGAAGCGGTACTCCGATGAGCGCGAGACGTAGTTGCGGTCGTAGTTGAGGGGTTGGGGGGTGCTTTCGACGAGCTTGCCGAGGAGCTTGAGCGAGGCGTTTTCCATGGAGGAAATGCGCATGGTGCCCTCGCGCTGGAACTCGCGCAGGACATATTGTGTGACGGAGGCGTCGATTTCCGGGAAGCCGGTCTCGTTCTCAAAAACGGGGACGGCGACGGAGCGGAGTTCCTCGGGGACGGATGAGCCGAACTTGTACGATGAGCAGCCTGCGCCTGCAAGCAGAACGGACACAAGGACGGAACAGGTGAGGTATGGGTGTGCGCGCATCGGCGGCCTCCTTATTTGATGGGTGCGGCGCCCTTCTCGATTTCGGCGAGACGGTCGCGGACTTTTTGTGCGTACTTGGAGTCAGGGAACTCGGTCAGGAAACGGCGGTAAGCGGCCTTCGCCGCGTCGGCGTTCCGCGACCGGGTGTCGTAAAAGACGGCCTGCTGGTAATTCTGCTCGATCAGCAGGTTGGTGAGTTCATTGAGCCAGGCGGTCATCTCCGCTTTCTGGGGATGGTTGGGCACGCGCTCAAGAACCGCTTTGAAAAAGGCGATGGACTCGCGGCAGCGGGCCTCGTTGTAGCTGTGGCGGACGGACAGTTCGTAGCGACACTGGGCGGCGAGATAGGCGGCGGAGATGGCTTGCGGCGTCTCGGGGAAGCGGTTGAGAAGGCTGTCGTAGACGGAGATCGCTTCGCGGCGTTCCTTTTCAGAAACATGGATGGAGCCGATGATGAGCATGATTTCGGGGGCGATGGCCGAGCGGGGCGCGTTGCGCACGATCTGCTCGAAGCGTTCGCGGATCGTGTCCATTCCGCTGAGGTTCCAGCCGAACATGCTGGTGTTGTTGTGGAGCAGGTGGTTGGCGATGCGGAACTGCCGGTCGAGCACTTCGTTGTAGGGGCAGTTGCCCGCGTAGTGGGTGAGGAGGTATTGGTATTCCTCGAAAGCCTTCGCGAAACGTCCGGTATTCTCGTAGAGCCTTGCCAGAGCGAACTGGGCTTTCGCGGCCTCCGGCGAGGCGGGCCATTCGCGGACCAGCGCCTCGTAGCCTTTACGGGCGGCGCGTGAGCGTCCGAGGGCCTCCTGCTTGAGGGCATAGTCGAGCTGGGCGGCAGGGGTGCCTTCCTTGACGGAATACCAGAAAGACTTTTCTTTCTGGGCGACACGGGAATCGAACTGAAACGCGTCGAAGCCCTCGAAGGAGTCGGAAGCGTAGCCTCTGGAGTCACCGGCGCGGCCCGTCTGCGCCCATCCGGCGGAAACGGATGCGAGAAGGATGAGTGCCGCCGCCCAAACGCGCTTTGTTTGCTTTGTCATGTGGGTTCCGATTTTTTGGTCAGCCGTCTTGCCCTCTCCGAACATGCAATGCTTGATTCCAGACGGAAACCGCATTAAACTGCTCCCCTGTTTCAGACACGCAATGGAAACCCGCTGCGGCACTGTCTGTTCGAAAGTTGCTTTGAGAATACCAAACCCCGATGGACTGGAGAAGCATGAAAAAGGTTCTGATTCCTACCAAGCTGGACAAGGTCGCGGCCGACATACTGAAGGCGCATGGCGGGTATGAGGTGGTTCAGGACGGGAAGACGCCGCTGGACGAGCAGGTGAAGGCGCACCCCGATGCGTACGCGCTGATCGTGCGCAGCGAGAAGGTGCCTGCCGCAGTCATCGACGCGCTGCCGCAACTCAAGGTGGTCATCCGCGCCGGCGCGGGCTACGACACGATCGACATCAAGCACGCGCGCAAGAAGGGCGTGGATGTGATGAACACGCCCGGCGCGAACGCGAACGCCGTGGCCGAGGAGGTGGTCGCCATGATGCTCGCGGACGCGCGGCACATCGTCAAGGCCGACATCACGACCCGCGCGGGCGGCTGGGAAAAGAAGGACTACATGGGCCGCGAGGTCACCGGCAAGACGGTGGGCATCGTGGGCCTCGGCAACATCGGACGGCTGGTGGCCAAGCGCTTGAAGGGGTTCGAGTGCCGCCTGCTGGGATACGACCCCCTTGTGAACAGCGACCGTCTGCGCGATCTCGGGATCGAGTCCGCCACGCTGGAGGAGATCTTCAGTCAGAGCGATTACGTGACGCTGCACATCCCGGGCGGCGAGGGTACGCGCGGGCTTGTCGGCGCAAAGCTGATCGGGCTGATGAAAAAAGGTGCGACGATTGTCAACTGCGCACGTTACGGGATCATTGACGAGGAGGCGTTCCGGGCGGCCAAGGCCGAGAAGGGGCTTCGCTATTTGAACGACGTGTACGCCAAGGACGAGGCGGGGCCGAAGAGCATGGCGGACATCGCGGATCTGATGTTGCCGCATCTGGGTGCCAACACCTATGAGGCCAACTATGTGGCGGCACAACGCGCGGCGCAGGAGCTGATCGATCTGGACGAGAAGGCGGACATGAGTTGCATCGTCAACCGCGACATTCCCGACGGGCTGGAGCGCGCCTATTGCGAGTTGGCGTTCAATCTCGCGAGCCTCGTGCGGCAGCTCTCGGGGTCGGGGAATCCGATCAAGATGATGGAAACCAGCTTCTACGGTGCGCTGGCTCCTTTCGGCAAGTGGCTGACGGTCTCGATCCTCTCCGGCATTTGGCATGATTTCGACCGCTACAATGACTACAAGGCGGCGATGAACTTCCTCAAGGAGATGGGCATCGAGCTGGTCAACCGCGAGGCCGATGCGGAGAAGGGCTACGGCAACGCGGTGACGGTCGATCTGACGGTGGAGCAGCCGAACAAAGGGCTCAAGAGTTTCAGCGTCCGGGGGACGGTGACCGAGGGCGTGCAGACGGTCTCGCGCATCGACGAGTTCGACCGGCTCTATTTCGAGCCGAGCGGCGCGACGCTCTTCTGCCTTTACGACGACCGTCCCGGCGTGATCGCTTCGATCAGCCGCAAGCTGGCCGACGCGGGGATCAACATCGAGGACATGCGCAACCCGCACAACGCCAAGACGCAGCGTTCGCTGGCGATCATCAAGCTCAACCAGCCGGTTTCCGACGATCTCGTCAAGGTCATCAAAGCCGACATCGCCGCGTATTCGGCGGTCTGCACGGTGGTGTAAGCGATGGCGATTTCCGGAACGAGTGGCGTGGACGGGCAGTTGACCGTTGTGAGCTGTGCGGTCCCCCAAGAAGCGGTGGACGGCCTTTTCGAGCTGATCGACGCGGAGGCGTTCACGCCGACCTCGTGGTACGATGTCGAGGCGCGGACGTGCCGCGTCGATGTGTTTCTGGAGGAGGCGGCGCAGGCGGATGCCGTCGGGGCGGCGTTGATGGCGGCGGGGCGTCTCGTCGGGCTGTCGCTGGTGCCGGAGCGTTCGACGCTTTCGCGTAGCGATTGGGCGGAGAGCTGGAAGCGGTTTTTCCATGTCGAGAAGGTTTCCGAGCGCGTGGTGGTGCGGCCGTCATGGGAGGCGTATGAGGCCAAGTCCGGCGAGTGCGTGATCACGCTCGATCCGGGGTTGAGTTTCGGCACAGGCAAGCATCCGACGACGCAGGCGTGTCTGCGGTTTCTCGACCGGCTCGCGGCGGAGGATGCCCGGCGGTCGGTGCTCGACATGGGGTGCGGTTCGGGGATTCTGGCGATCGGCGCGAAGCTGCTCGGGTTCGCCGAGGTGCGGGGGTTCGACAACGATCCCGACTGCATGAAGGTTTCGGGCGAGAACGCGGAGGCCAACGGCGTTGTCATCCCTTTCACGCTTGATGACCTGTCGCATCCGCATCCGGCGGCAGGCGTGGTGGTGGCGAACATCCTCGCGCCGGTGCTGATCCAGTTTGCGGCACAGGTCGCGGCGTCGGTCGCGGCGGGGCCGCAGGCGCGGCTGGTGGTCTCCGGGATTCTCGACGAGCAGTACGCGGCGGTGCGCGCGGCGTATGAGGCGCAGGGCATGGCGGAAATCGAAAGTCTGCTGATCGAGAATTGGCGCAGCGGCTTATTCCGGCGCGCGTGAGCAGGCTCGCCGCTCCCCGATATTTTCAGGAGCCTTACAGCGACAATTCGTTTTGGCGCGAAACCGGGGTGAGCCCGAGGCGGCGGTAGCAGGCGGGGGTGGCGAGGCGGCCTTTCGGGGTGCGCTCAAGGTAGCCCTCTTGTATCAGGAACGGCTCGTAGACCTCTTCGATGGTGTCGGGCTCTTCCCCCACGGAAACCGCGATCGTGTTGAGTCCCACGGGGCCACCGTTGAATTTGTGGACGAGGGTCTCGAGGATGCGCAGATCCATCTCATCCAGTCCGCGGGGATCGATTTCGAGCAGGGAGAGGGCTTCGTCTGCCACCGCGCGGGTGATGCGGTTGTCGGCGCGAACTTGAGCGAAATCGCGGACGCGGCGCAGCAGGTTGTTGGCGATACGCGGGGTGCCGCGGGCGCGGGCGGCTATTTCGCGGGTGCCGTCGGGTTCGACCTGGACATCGAGTTTTGCGGCGGAGCGTGTGATGATGGCGGCGAGGTCGTCAATGCTGTAGTAATCGAGGCGGTTGGCGATCCCGAAGCGGGAACGGAGCGGCGCGGAGATGAGACCGCTGCGCGTGGTGGCGCCCACAAGGGTGAAGCGGGGGAGTTCGAGCCGGACGGAACGGGCGTTGGGGCCTTGGTCGATCATGATGTCGATGACGAAATCCTCCATGGCGGAGTAGAGATACTCTTCCACGGTGCGCTGCATGCGGTGGATCTCGTCGATGAAGATGATGTCCCCGGGTTCGAGGCTGGTGAGAAGTCCGGCGAGGTCGCCGGGTTTGTCAATCACCGGGCCGGAGGTGGTTTTGACGTGAACGTCCATGGCCTCGCCGAGGATGAAAGCCAGCGTGGTCTTGCCGAGGCCGGGGGGACCGGAGAGAAGCACGTGGTCGAGCGCCTCTTTGCGTTGCGAGGCGGCCTCGACGGCGAGAAGGAGGCGGTCGCGGACTTTTTGCTGCCCGACAAAGTCGTCAAAACGTGTTGGACGCAGGCGGTTGTCGAACGAGGCGTTGCGCTGGTTGAGTTCCTTTGAAGGGCGGGTGTGCATTGGGATACAGATAGCAAAAAAACGGGGGAAAAACAATGCCGCGAAAAAATCAGTGTCCAGTTTGCCGCTTCTGTGGTTTACTAATCGGCGTCGATTTTTGTGGCGCGTCTGAAGGAGCGCGTGAAGCCCGGTTCAAGAACCCTTAACGAGTGGATTTTACGATGCGTGTCGCGATTGCCTACCCGCCGCTCCCGTCTGAAAAGGGTGTGCCGCTGTTGTCTCAGAACCGACAGTTCCAGTGGTTCACGCGTCCGACGTACATTTATCCGGTCGTGCCGGCCCTTGCCGCCACGCAGGCGAAAAAAGCGGGGCATGATGTGGCGTGGCTGGACGGCATCGCGTCCGAATGGAGCCCGGCGGAGTTTGACGCGCGGCTGGAGGCGTTCGGGCCGGATGTGGTGCTGCTGGAGACCAAGACGCCGGTTGTCAGCCGCCACTGGGGCTACATAAAGGAATTGAAGGCGCGGTGTCCCGGGGTGAAGATCGTGCTTGTGGGCGACCATGTGACGGCACTGCCAGAGGAGAGTTTCAGCGCGTGCCCGGTTGACTTCATTCTCACGGGAGGCGACTACGATTTTCTGCTCCTTTCGCTTTTGAGTGCGCTTTCCGCTGGCGGGACGGAGGCGGGCGGGGGCTTTCAAGGGGTGGAGCCGGGTATTTACTGGCGGAACGCGGACGGTTCGCTGGGGAACAGCGGACGGTTCCGTCTCGAACATGATTTAAAGACCTTGCCGTGGATTGACCGTGAGCTGACGCAGTGGCGTCTCTATGCCGAAAAGAACGGTAATTACCGGAGTACGCCCGGAACGTACATCATGTCTGGACGGGACTGCTGGCATGGGAAGTGCACGTTTTGCTCATGGACGACGCTTTATCCAAATTTCCGCACGCGGGAGCCGGTGGAAGTGGTGGATGAGATCGGCGACCTGATTGAGCGGTACGGCGTTCGCGAGATCATGGATGACACGGGGTGCCTTCCCGCAGGGGCGTGGCTCAGGACGTTTTGCGAGGAGATGATCGCCCGGGGGTACAACACGCGCGTCAGGATCGACTGCAACATGCGGTTTGGGCGGTTGAGCGCGGAAGAGTACCGGCTGATGAAACGCGCGGGGTTCAGGCTGGTGCTGTTCGGACTCGAGTCGGCGAATCAGGCGACGCTCGACCGTTTGTGCAAAGGGGTCGCGGTTGACCAGATTGTTTCCGGGGCGAGAGATGCCGCAAAGGCTGGGCTGAATGTCCATGTGACGGTCATGTTCGGTTATCCGTGGGAAGGGGAGTCGGAGATCGCTAATACGGTGCGTCTGGCCCGGATGCTGTTGCGCAAGGGATACGCGTACACATTGCAGGTGACGATGCTGATCCCTTACCCAGGAACGCCTCTTTTCAAGGAATTGGAGGCCGGCGGGCATCTGGTGACGAAGGTTTGGGACGACTACGACATGCGCACGCTGGTCATGAAAGCGGGCGTGTCCGAAGAGGTCATCAAAGCGGCGGTACGTCAGGTCTACAGGGCTTTTCTGCATCCGGAGACCGTGCTGCGGCGTATCGTGTCGACGCGCGATCCGGCGGAAGACCTTAGATTCTACTGGCGGGGATTTCTGTCGTTGGTCGGACATTTGCGCGACTTCAAGCCGTGAAGCAGGGTAGATGATTTCTGAATGTATATGGTTAATGGAGAGTAAGCGCGGCGAAAAGATTGTGTGAGAAAAAAAGAAAGCGTTTTTTGTTTTGGGCTATTGCCGGGCGCGGAGCGGCGTGGTAAACTTTGAACAACGGTTGGGAGAGTTTCTGAATCCAGAGAGCGAGTTTTGCTTTTGAAACGAGTGACGCAAAAAAGTTTGGTTTCGGCGGTTTTGTTTTTGGTGTTGGCGGCAGGCTGTGGATGTTACACGTTGGTTCCTGCTGAACCGGACATGGGCGGTATGACGGTTTACGTGCCACCGGGAGAGCCGACGATTGTGCCGGGTTTGACGTTGCGGGTCGCGGTCACCGCCTCCGGTTCAGAGGCGGTGAGAGAGGAATTGAAAGAAGTTAACGCGAACGGCGAGATTCTGATGCCGCTTATCGGGGCGGTGAAGTGCGAGGGAATGACGGTTGTCGACTTGCAGGAGAAGATCAAGGAGGCGTACAAGAACTACTTTATCGATCCTCAGGTGACTGTTGGTTTTGTATATGTCGAGAATTCCGGGATGAAGTCTCCGTGGGGTTCGGTGTTGTTGATGGGAGAGATTGTGCGGCCCGGCCCGGTGAACATGCCCTCGACGCGCGATCTGACGGTGACGAGGGCGGTGATGTTGGCGGGCGGGACGACGCCGGTTGCGGACAAGAAGAACGTACGTGTGACGCGCCGGGAGAGGGACGGCGCATTGAAGCGGTTCAAGGTTGATATTGAGCGGATCGGAAAAGAAGGGCGCTCGGATTTGGATATCGATTTGAAACCGGGTGATGTCGTCTGGGTGCCGGAGTCATGGTATTGAGGATGTTCAAAGGAGTAATGGCATGAAAACGATTAGAATCGGCAGAATGCTGGCAGCGGTCATGATTTTCGTTGCCGGAATTTCGGGTTTGGTGGCGCAGGAGGAAAAGGTGTTGCTGACGCGCGCTCAGTGGGAGCAGAAAATAGGCGACTGTGTGACAGATGAGGCGGAGCTGAAAAAGACGATGGCTCTGATCCCTCCGGAGGATCAGGTGGAGTTTGTCCAGAGGGTGATGACGGCGATTAATGCTTTACCTGTAAATCCCGACGAGAAAGCCGCTGCGTATGTAAAGGCTACGTTGGCTGTGATGTCCAGTGCGCCCCCCCAGACAAGGCTTAACGTAATGGCCGAGGTGTTTGCAACTGTGAAAGTAGAGTTTCTCCCTGTTGTGACGGAGGTTCTCTCGAGTCGTTTCGCCCTTGAGGCAAAAAAAATGTCTGTGGATGCCTATCAGAAAATTGCCAGCGATGCGGTTACGATTGCGGCGGCGCGTAATGCGACGACGGATGAGGCTTCGGTGCGTAACACCTTTGTTGTTTTGGCATTTCTGAAGGGGATGGCCCCTGCGGCCTCGGATGCCGATGGGCAGAAGAAGGAAGGACAGGCTTTTCAGAATGCGCTTGTGGCTTTGTTACCAACGGATCAAACACGTTCGGTTGTGACACTGCTGTTGGATTCCGTTGCGGCAGATAATAACTACAATGCGGTTGTTGTTGCGGCGGGCGTTGATCCTGTTGTTGTCTCGCCAGAAGTTATCCAGCAGTTTATCGTGCAGCCGCCGGGTGTCGCGGGTGGGGACGCGCCTTTGCCTCCGGTATTGCCGGCTTTCGGTGGAAGTGGCGTTACGGGAGATGGACAGCCCGATATAGGTATTGAAATTGTCCCGAAGCCTTATCAGAACCAAGGGACAACGGTTTAACCGCATTTTCGCGTTTTATCGAAAATCCGAAATTCTCAGATGAAGCTTGTGTCGAGGTAAAGGAGTGTTATGGATCACGCAAGAAAACGAGTATGTTTTACGGTCGTCTGCCTTGTTGCCGCATTCTCGTCTTGGACGGCAGTGGCGCAAGATCGGCGAGGGTTTAATTTCAACAACCTGTCGGTGTCGCCCTTCATCAACGTGGAATACATCTATGACTCGAATGTTGAGTCGGATAAGCGCGGCGAAAAAGATGACACGATCGTGCGTATCAATCCTGGGGTCGACATCACGTATAGCGGGAACAATTGGGGATTGAAAGGCAACGGTTGGTTCTCAGATGACAGGTATCATAAATATGATGACCTGAATGAGTTGCGTTATGGCGAATCACTGGGATTTTATGCCGATTCCGAAAAGGGGTTGCACTTCGAGATCAACCAGCGCTATGTCAAGAGCTCGCAGGACGACCAGCGTATTGCTAATGAGGCGCGCTGGCGTGATCGAGATGAGTTGTCGTTGGATTCTGCGTTGTCGTATCAAATGAGCGAAAAGACGTCCGTCACGCTAAGCGGCAGTTACACCCGGCTCGATTACGATAATAATCCGACAAAGTATAGCTCTGACCTTTATGGTTCGACTCGGTGGACAATGGGCCTTGAGTTGGCCCGGCGAATTACGGAAAAAAGCAACCTGTTGCTGAGCGGAGAATATCTGATTTACAAGAGTGATGGTGGTGTTACGAGCGCCAATTTGGACGCGACCAGTACGGGATATTCGGTGATGGCCGGTTTTGGGTCTGCCGCGACGAAAAAGATCCGGTATCGTGTCTTGACGGGGGCGACGTTCTTCGAGTTTGCAGACAGTAAGCAGTTGACGGGGTGGACTTACAGTCTTGACGCAACATGGGCAATTAATCAGAAACTTGCGCTGACGGTTGTGGGGTCTAGTTTCTTCCAGCCGAGCGAATCGACGCAGAATCAGGCGGAGCAGATTTATGCGTTGTCGGCGGGCATGACCTATAGACCGACGAGAAAGTTGTCTGCGCGTTTTGACCTGATGGGGCGTCGTGAAGAGACCTCCTACAACGTGAACGGTGCCAATGCGACTCCGACAGAGCACATTTTGTCATTCCGCGCACGGGTGGATTACGAGTTGGCCAGGTACATCACGCTTTATTCAGGACTTGAATATATGACGAAAATATCGGATGGGGCAAATGGGGCTGAATACGACAGATATCGAGGGTCACTGGGGTTGAATCTCCGGTATTAATCCGTGAAAGATGTGTAGTTTTTCTTGCCGCCGATCCGATGTGAGTGCGTGTCGGCGGTTCTTTGTTTGATAAGCAGGGTGTTGGCCAAATATGATTCAGAAAGTGCTGACAAAATATTGGTTGCCTGTTCATGTTGGCTTTTTGCTTTTCATGCCTTTGGTTTGGTTGTGGAATCCTTTGTTTACGGGGCCAGCACCCTTGCTTTGGTTGTCTTTGCTTGCCGTTGAGGCTTTTGTTCTTTTGCCTTGTGTGCATCGCGGAGAGACGCTCGCGGATGCCAGAGGCCGGGTCGCAAAAGGCGTTCTGTGGGATCCTTTTTTTTATGTCGGATTGGCACTTGTCGGTTTTGTGCTTATCCAGTGGCTGAATAGCGGGCGCGCACTGAAGTACTTGTCGGATGCGAACATCTGGCGGTTTGCGCCGCCGCCGGTGGCGTGGTTGCCTTCGTCCGTAGTGGAAAAAGATGGTTTGCTAAACCTCTGTGTATGGGTGGCTGCGATTGCGGGAGGGGTGCTTTTGCGTCAGGGTGTTGGGCGGACGGCAAAGCGGGGGCTGTTGCAGATTTTGGGCGCAGTGAGCGGTCTTTTGGCGATGGCTCTCGTTGTACGGGTGATGCAGGGCATGGGAACGGCGGAGAGTTTGTTGCGTGAGAGCGCGGAGTCTCGCTCTCTGGGCGCATTCTTCGGTTTCTGGCTTGTTCTGGGGATTGGCGGTGTCATCGAGGCGCAGGCGCGCAGCCAAAGGGGCGCAGGCGTGTTGTATGTGTTTTCATTTGTCGGGAATTTAATCGGCTTGGTGGTTTTCGCACCTTGGTCGGTGTTTTCAGCATATGGGGTTGCTGTGCTTGTGTTGTCAGGATATTGGTTATCCTATTTGCGGGTATATGTGGATCGGGCCTTCCAACTCAAGTTGTTTTTCATGACGTTAATGGTTTTGGTGCTCGTCGTGCTCTCCTCCGTTTATGTGTTTCCCGGTGATCCGGTTTTTTCGAAAATCAAGGCTTGGTCATCGTTTGGTGCTGAGATTTCCAAATCAGATACGGCACAGGAACTGAGAATTGCGGCTGCGCTCAAGATATGGAATGATTCGCCGTGGACGGGGGTCGGCCCCGATGGATTCAGGCATTTTGTCGGCACGGTAATCAATGACAAGAAATGGGCTCTTGTTAAAACAGACCCCTCGTGTGTATATAACGACGCTGTTCAGCTTCTTTGTGAACATGGCGTTCTGGGGTTCGGATTTATGATCGCGCTTGTGATTACACTCATGATTCCGCTTTGTTACCGTGCAAGGCTTCTTTGGCTGTTTGGGGCAAGCGATGAAAACGGAGGCCGTGGTTATTTGTTCAAGCTTTCCCCGTTTGTCGTGACGGGGGTGACGGCAACGACGCTTTGCTCGCTTGATAGCCTTATTGCCAGTCCCTTCCGGACGCCAGCGCTATTGCTAAGTTGGATTTTTGTCATGGCCATGATGCCTGCATTTTTGCCGACCACGGCGCAAAAGTGATCTTTAGTTCTGATTGCAGGATGCGCTATACTCACACCACTTAATGGAGTAGACGGATGAGTGATAATGACCAGCCCTCTTCGGAGGAGGCAAGTCCCGGTAGGGGGCGCGCAATGTACTACGGCGGCGGGAGCCGTGCAATGTATTACGGAGGGGCTTCTCCTGTCGCCTATCATCAGGGGCCGCCTGCGGGGTACGGAGGATATGGGGGCGCTTATTACGGAGGCGGCCTTGGTGCGGGTGGCGAAGAGGATGACACGCTTATGGGGGCGGTCACCATCGGACGAATGATTCGTGTTTGCGCGCAGCGGTGGGTGACGATCGTTGTTTTTGTGATTCTTGGGTTCATCGCGGCATTTGCGGTGTTTAAGATTTCGCCCACGATCTATGAGGCTGAGAGTGTTTTTGAAATGAGCCTTCGTGGATCAACCTACACAGGGATGCGCAAGGCGATTATCGAGACAGACATGGGCGCAACCCTCGATGAGGTGTTTAATACACGTTTGGCGCGTTTGCGCAGTAGGGCGGTTATCGAGCAGATCGTGAGCCAATATCGGAGTGACAACCCAAGTTCGACGGTTACGGATGATCAGTTGGTCAGTACACTGGTCGGGTCTAAAATGACATTGCAACGCCGATCCCGGCTCATTCGGATCGCTGTAAGGTCTGGCGACCCCCAACTGGCGACCGATCTTGCAAATGCCTATGCTAAAGCCGCCGAAATGTTCACATCCGACCAGAACCGCAGTGAATCTGAGGTGGCCGTGGCGTGGTTGGCGACAACGACAGAACAGCAGAAGCGAAATCTTGAAAAGGCTGACAAAGAGATGCTGGACTTTCGGGTTGCGAACCAGCTCGATTTTATGGCTAGCGAAAGCGAGGCATCCCAACAGGCTTTGGCTAAGATTAACGCTGACATCCTGATTTTGGAGAGTGACATCACAAAGGGTGTTGAGCTTCGTAAGACGTTGGAGGCGATACAGGCTGAACCGGAAAAATTCGGTTCGCTGCCAGATACGGTACCTCGGTCTACAGAGATTGGCGGGGCCTATCAGAAGCTGCAGACGACGTTGGCGGAGAAGAATTCTTTATTGGCCCGCTACACGGCGAATCATCCCGAGGTGAAGGTCAAGGAGAAAGAGGTTGAGATTTATTCGCAGCAGTTTGCTGATGTCGTTTTCCGTGCTTTGGAAACCTGTAAAGCGAACCTTGATCTTTTGCAGCGGCAGTATGCGCAATTGACGCCGAAACGTGATGAATTGACCAAAAAACTTTCGGATATTGAACTGAAGATCGTGTCGGCGAAAATGAAGCTTGAGCAGTTGCAGCGTGAGCGGGAAGTTGCCGATAGCAGCTACAAGGCGTTATTGCAGCGGACACGTGAAGCGCAACTGGCTTCTGATGAGAATACGGCGATCATTAAGCCGGTAGAAGCAGCGTTCAAACCGAACAAGCCGGTGTTGCCTAACCCTATGATCATTTTTCCCGCCGGCCCGGTGCTGGGGTTGCTTCTTGGGATTGTTTTTGTTCTGGTGCTGGATCACTTGGAAGATAAGATCGTCGGTGTTTCCGATATTGAACACCGGTTGCGTCTGAAGACGTTGGCCGTTCTTCCGCATGTCCGGCGCAAGAAGCGTGAACAGTTGGCGCGGTTGGTGGCTGACGATAAGTTCTCGCAGTTGGCAGAATCCATCGCCGGATTGCGGAATCTTCTTGATTCGCCGCGGTATCAGGAGATGTCGAAGGTGTTGCTTTGTATGAGTACTCAGCCGGGCGAGGGAAAGACGATCACGTCGAGCAGCTTGGCGATCTCGTGTGCGCAGAGCGGGCAGAAAACATTGTTGGTGGATTTTGATATGAGGCGTCCGCGGTTGGCTCGTATTTTCGGCAAAGAGCCGCGCGAATTTGTCAGTCTTCCCCATACGCTCGCGAAGGCTGATGCCTCACTTATTCCCTCCTTGCCTGTCCCGTCCGGGATCGAGAACTTGGATGTGGTGCTGTCAAAAGCCTCATCCGAGGTGAGCCCCGCCAATCTGATGGGAAGTGGCGCGATCGTGGAATTCTTCCAGTGGGCCAGAGATAATTATGATCGCGTGGTGATCGATTCGCCGCCTTTCGGGATTGTTGGAGATGTCATGACGCTGGGCTCGCTCGTGGACGCGGTCATGATCATGTGCTGTCCGGACAGGACACGCTTCCAGCCGATCAAACATGCGGCGCGGCATTTGACAGAGGCCGGGGCGCGTGTGATAGGGGTGATCGTCAACGATGTTGATTTTGGGCGCCGTAACCACTTTAGCCAGTACGATTATCACTATCGCTATGCCTACCGCTATACCTCGCGGTACGGCGTTTACGGGCAGGGGAAACGGCCGTCGGCCGGTGGTAAGAAGGGCGAACAATCGCAGGGACTTAGTAAACCGGTGTATGGCGGTGAAGATGATCTGACGCCCTCCGCAAAAGTCGCCCGGCAGGATATTGTCGACCTCTCGTTGACCGACGACGAATAGGATGGGCATGATGAAACGTGTTTTGGTTACGGGCGGCGCGGGATTTATTGGTTCCGCAACGATCCGGCATTTGATCCGCGAGACGGATGCGATCATCCTTAACCTCGACAAACTCACCTATGCAGGCAATCTCCATTCCTTGCAGGAGGTTGCGGATAATCCGAGGTATACGTTTGTTCACGCCGATATTTGTGACCGCATTGCGGTTGAACAAGCGGTTATGGCATTTCGTCCTGACACGGTGATGCATCTTGCGGCTGAGTCGCATGTGGATCGCTCAATTGACGGGCCGTCGGCGTTTATCCAGACGAATGTCGTCGGGACGGCGGTTTTGTTGGAGGTCGCGACCGCATATTGGCGCGGATTGCCGGATGAGCAGAAGACCGGATTCCGCTTCCATCACATTTCGACGGACGAGGTGTATGGTTCACTGGGGGCAGAGGGATTTTTTACCGAACAGACGCCTTATGACCCGCGCTCCCCTTATTCTGCCAGCAAGGCGGCTTCAGACCATCTGGTCAGCGCGTGGTATCACACGTATGGGTTGCCGGTTCTGATCACGAATTGCTCGAACAATTATGGCCCCTACCATTTTCCAGAGAAGTTGATCCCTTTGGTGATCCTGAATGCGCTGGACGGCAAGCCTTTGCCCATTTACGGGAAGGGAGACAACGTCCGCGACTGGCTTTATGTGGACGACCATGCGAAAGCGCTCCAGTTGGTTGTTGAAAAGGGTGTTCCCGGAGAGACGTACAATGTCGGCGGGAATAATGAGCGGACAAACCTTCAGGTGGTCGAGACGATTTGCGACACGTTGAATGTGTTGTGCCCCGAGCGGCTGGGTGAGTTGGGATTGCGGTCTTTCCGCGAGCTGGTCACCTTCGTGACGGATCGTCCGGGACATGATAAACGGTATGCGATTGACGCCTCTAAGCTTAAATGCCAGTTGGGTTGGTGCCCCGCGGAGACGTTTGATACCGGAATGCGAAAGACGGTTCAGTGGTATCTTGATAACGCATGGTGGTGGCAGCCGATCCGAGAGAAAACGTATGCGGGAGAACGGCTTGGACGAGTCCGGTAATTCGATTCTCCATCCGGCGAGGAGAGAAAATGGTAACTCCGACAAAAGCGAATGTGGTGGCTCAGGTTGGGCGGCCGTCCCGCAAGGGCATTATCCTTGCGGGTGGGGCCGGGACGCGGCTCTATCCGGTCACACAGGTGATGTGCAAGCAACTGTTGCCGGTTTATGACAAGCCGATGATCTATTACCCGTTGTCTACGCTTATGCTGGCGGGTATCCGTGAGGTTCTTGTGATTTCCACGCCGGAGGCGACCCCCGCTTTTCAGGCGCTTCTGGGGGATGGTTCGCAGTTAGGCATGCGGCTGGAGTATCAGGTGCAGCAGGTTCCCAACGGGCTGGCACAAGCCTTTGTTCTTGGGCGGGAGTTCATCGGCGACGCATCGGTGTGTCTGGTTCTGGGCGACAACATTTTTTATGGGGATGGCATGCGGCGCATGTTGGCGGCAGCTGATGCCTCTGGCGGTGCGACGGTGTTCGGATACTACGTCAATGACCCCGAGCGATACGGCGTCGTCAGCTTTGATGAGATGGGGCGGGTGTCGTCAATTGAGGAGAAGCCGACGCATCCCAAATCGAATTATGCCGTAGTCGGGCTCTACTTTTACGACAACGAGGTGGTTCGGGTTGCCTCAGAACTTAAGCCTTCGGCGCGCGGCGAGTATGAGATTACCGATGTCAACCGTGTTTTCCTCGAAAAGGGGATGCTGAATGTCAAGTTGATGGGGCGTGGCTTTGCATGGCTTGACACCGGCACGCATGATTCCCTTGCCGATGCGACCGCCTTTGTTAAGGCGATCCAAGACCGGCAGGGATTGAAAATCGCCTGCATTGAAGAAATCGCGTGGCGTATGGGGTTCATTGACCGTGAACAACTCATCCGGTTGGCCAAGCGGTTGCAGAAGTCGACTTACGGCGAATATCTTGCGCGTATGTTGTCGCAGGATACGGAAAACCGTGTGCCGCAAATGGATTGAATCGATCAGGGCAAGTCAAGTTTCTCCGCGTAGTTTGTTTCGCTTTTAACGGTTTTCTAGTGGTCTTGTCGCTTGCCTCTGTTTGTCCCCTTTAGTAAACTCCAATCAAGCAAAACGGTGTCCCGTTGTTGGCTGGTTTTGCTGGATTCCGAATGCGTTATCCTTTTATTGTCAATGATTTAAGGATTGTGCGAGACGAGGTCTACGCATAATTTTCGGGGACGGAGTCTGTCTTGATTGAGAATACAACAGCATTTTGCGCCTGTCAGGACGGTCTTTCGGGTAAGGGTTTCACGGATAGGAGCATATCAGGGAGAAGAGTACGATGAGCAAATTAACGACACGCCATGTTTACACCTCGGAATCGGTTTCGGAGGGCCATCCTGACAAGGTGTGCGACCAGATATCGGACGCGATTCTTGACGCCTGCATCGCGAATGATCCTGCCGCGCATGTGGCATGCGAGACCGCTGCGGGGACCAATCTGGTTGTGAATGTCGGCGAGATCACCTGTAAGAATTGGGAGAAGATCAATCCGCAGGCGATCGCGCGTGATGTGGTTAAAGATATCGGGTATGACACCCCGAGTGAAGGTTTCAGCTACGATACATTCAACTATGTCAGTGCCTTGCACGGCCAATCGGTGGATATCGCGCAGGGTGTGAACAAAATCAAAGCTGAGGATCAGGGCGCAGGCGATCAAGGCATGATGTTCGGGTATGCGTCTAATGCGACGCCGCAACTGATGCCGGCGCCGATTGTTTTCTCCCATTCACTGTTGCAGTTCTTTACCGCGCTCAGGAAGAACGGCGAGATCGCCTACCTCCGTCCGGATTCAAAGGCACAGGTCAGCGTTTTGCATGATGGGGGGGATGCCAAAGAAATCACGACCGTGGTGATTTCACATCAGACGCGTGATGTGCCGATCAAGAAACTCCGCAAGGAAATGGAAGAGGCCGCGCGCGCGTTTCTGAAAGATACGGGCATGTTGACCAACAAGACGAAGTTCTACATCAACCCCACGGGACGCTTTGTGATCGGTGGTCCTTGCGGTGATTCCGGGTTGACCGGACGAAAGATTATCGTCGACAGTTACGGTGGCGTGGGCTCGCATGGCGGCGGTGCCTTCTCGGGGAAAGACCCGTCGAAGGTGGATCGCTCGGCGGCGTATTACTGTCGGTATGCGGCCAAAAACATCGTGGCTGCGGGTTTGGCCGATAAGTGTGAGATTCAGGTGGCGTATGCGATTGGTGTGGCGAAGCCGCTCAGCATCAACGTCAGCACCTACGGGACAGCGAAGGTCGCCGAGAGTAAGATTGAGAAGATCCTGATGTCGAATGAAATCTTCGATTTCCGTCCCGGCATGTTGATCAAGGACTTGGGTTTGACGAAACCGAAGGGGTGGTCTTACCGCAAGACCTCTAACTACGGGCATTTCGGGCGTGACGGGTTCCCGTGGGAAAAGACCGACCGTGTTGCGGCCCTGCGTTCCGCGGCAGGAATCCGTAACCCGGTCTGAGATTTCAGAGCCGCCAGAATCAGGTTGTGCCCAACTTCAGGGCTTGTTCCGTGTTCGCTCTCGTCGGAGTTCCTGTTTTCTTTGCTTGGACGAGAGGGGCGCATCTGTCACAAAAGAGTCAACGAGTTTTTTGTTTATGAACTACAAAGTCAAAGACATCGGCCTCGCCGAGTGGGGCCGTCGGGCGATTGAGATCGCAGAGAAAGAGATGCCGGGATTGATGGCGACACGCGCAAAATATGGGCCGCAAAAGCCGCTCAAGGGTGCGCGCGTCATGGGCAGTTTGCATATGACGGTTGAGACGGCGGTATTGATCGAGACCCTCGTTGAGCTTGGGGCTGACGTCCGTTGGTGCTCCTGCAACATTTTCTCGACGCAGGATCATGCGGCTGCGGCGATCGCCGCGAGGGGAACCCCTGTTTTCGCATGGAAGGGGGAAACGCTGGAAGAGTACTGGTGGTGCACAAAGCAGGCGCTCACGTGGCCGGACGGTTCAGGCCCGCAATTGATTGTGGACGATGGGGGGGATGCGACCATGCTGTTGCATCTGGGCTTGGATGCCGAAAAGGATGCGTCGTTTCTGGACCTGCCGACGGATGTGGAGGAGATGCGGGTCATTCATGCCTTGATCAAGCAGATTCTGCGGGATGAACGCGGCTGGTTTGGCCGTGCGGTCGAGGGGTGGAAGGGTGTTTCGGAAGAGACCACGACAGGCGTCCACCGCCTTTACCAGCTTGCTGAGACGGGCAAGTTGCTTGTGCCCGCCATCAATGTGAATGATTCGGTCACCAAGTCGAAATTCGACAACATCTACGGTTGTCGCGAATCCTTGGTGGACGGCGTCAAGCGCGCAATGGACGTGATGGTCGCCGGTAAAGTGGCGTTTGTTTGCGGTTACGGCGATGTGGGCAAGGGGTCGGCGGAGGCCCTCAGGGAGCACAAGGCTCAAGTTTGGGTCTCCGAGATCGATCCGATTTGTGCGTTGCAGGCGTGTATGGCCGGGTATAAGGTCACAACGGTTGAAGACGCATTGCCTTTCGCCAACATCTATGTCACGACGACGGGCAATCTGGACATTATCACGGCCGAACAGATGAGCCGGATGCGCGATCAGGCCATCGTGTGCAATATCGGCCACTTCGACAACGAGATCCAAGTGGCGAGACTGAAGGCGTGGCCCGGCATCAAGCATGTCAACATCAAGCCGCAAGTTGACAAGTATATCTTCCCCGACGGGCACGCTATCTATCTGCTGGCGGAAGGGCGCTTAGTTAATCTCGGATGCGCCACGGGGCATCCCAGTTTTGTGATGTCCAACAGTTTCACCAACCAGACGTTGGCTCAGATCAAACTCTGGAAGGAGACGCTGGATGTTGGCGTCTATCGTCTGCCGAAAGCGTTAGATGAAGAGGTGGCGCGTCTGCATTTGGAGCAGCTTGGCGCGAAGTTGACGGTGTTGACGCAGGCACAGGCCGATTATATCGGCGTGCCGGTGAACGGGCCTTACAAACCAGAGCACTACCGATATTAACCGCATGGGCGGCAACGCACGATGTGCAGGTGGCCTCTCTGTCCTCAGGATTATTACGGCGTAGCCGTGATGCGGCTTTTTGAATCATGAGACTCTTCCTCACGGGCGGGAAAGGAATGTTGGGGCGCACGCTCCAGCGTCGGTTGCGCGGGCATGAGCTTTTTATAGCCGACCTCCCGGAGGTGGACATCACGCAGGGTCGCTGCGTGATGCGGTCGATGGCCGCATTCAGACCTGACGTGGTGATTCATTGTGCGGCGATGACCCAAGTTGATGCGTGCGAAACAGATTCCGACCGGGCATATCAGGTCAATGCGTTGGGCAGTGCGCATGTTGCGCTTGCCGCCGGGAAATGCGGTGCGCGGGTCATCGCAATCTCGACAGATTATGTCTTCGACGGGAAAGAGAGCCGCCCGTATCACGAGTGGGACGCGCCTGCCCCGTGCACGGTCTACGGTGCCAGCAAGCTTGCGGGTGAAGAGGCCGTGAGGCAGCATTGTCCCGATCACACGATTCTCAGGATCGCGTGGCTTTATGGCGAAGAAGGCCCAAGCTTCGTACATACTATGTTGAGGTTGGGTGCACAGGTGGGCGAGCCTCTGAACGTGGTTGACGATCAGATCGGCAATCCGACCTCTACGGTTGCGGTGGCAGATCTGGTCTCGTTGCTGCTCGATGATCCGATTCCCGGAGTCGTGCATGGTTCGTGTGAAGGCGAGACGACTTGGTTCGGTTTCGCGTGCGAGCTTTTCAAGCGGGCTGGAGTAAAGCGTGAGATCATCCCGTGCCTCACAAAGGAGCATCCTCGGCCCGCGCCGCGTCCGGCGAATTCAAGGCTGGAGAAGCGGAAGTTGAGATTGTCGGGTTTTCCTGCAATGTCGCACTGGCAGGATGCGTTGGAAGTATTCCTGCGCGGAATGACGCTGTGATGCATCTGCCATGAGTGTGCGGACTTCCTGTCGGGAGGAAAAGACGGAAAGATGAATTGGTTTGCGAAGAACATTCTTTTGTTTCATCTCATTGGGCTGACGGTCGCTTTAGGGTGGATCCATGGGGGTACCCGTCCTGAATTGCTGGTGGGGTATGTGCCGTGGATGACGCTGATGATTCTCGAATGGCTTCTGGTTTTTCCGCAGGCGAGAAACAGCGAGACCCTGGCCGATGCGCGTCGGCGTGTGTGGCGGGCGCTGGTGCGTGATCCTCTCTTTTATGTGACGTTGTTGCTCTCACTCACATTGCTTATCCCGTTATTCAATGTGGCAGCGGCCCCGTATTTTGATCGGACGCTTCAAGTGTGGGTCAACCCGAAGCCGCCGGTGACATGGTTGCCGTATTGCGTGAGACCTTCACACCACGCGGTCCTCCTGCTGTGGTTTCCTCCCGCGCTCGTGGCGGCGCTCGCGACGAAGCATGGCTTGCTGAAAAAAGCGAAGCGGGCGTTGCTTGAGGCCATCTGCTGGAACGGGGCTGCGTTGTCGTTTCTGGGCTTTCTGCAGATCTGGTCTGGAACGAACAAATTGCTGTGGCTGACGCCGCTCGAGTGCTACTTTTTCTCGACCTTCGGATACCCCAATTTTGCCGGCGCATTCTTCACGCTGGTGGCCGCATTATCCATCGGGCTGTGGTTCCATCAGGTGACGGAAGAACACGAGTTGGCGCCCTTCGCCGTTTCTTCCTCTGACCACGACCGCAATGCAATCGATACACATCGGCTGTTGTTGCCCGCGGTACTGAACCTCCTTGCGGCGTTTGCGTCGTTGTCTCGCGCCGCGATTCTTTTGGGGTCCATTGTGTTGTTTGTGTTGGCTATCTATATGGTGGTGTTCGCGTGGAAACGTGTGTCACAAGGAGCGCGAGTGACGATTGCCGCGATTGTGGCGGCGTTGCTGTTTGTTGCAACTGTCTCGATGGTGGTTTTCAAACTTGAGGAGTTCAAGAAAGAGATTCGATCCATTACGCCGGATGCGGTGTATGAACGTGTGACCGGTACGGGGTACTACCATGCGCGTGTCGCCAAGGAGATGTTCAAGGATCATCCCGTTTTCGGCGTGGGGGGATGGGGCTATCCCATTTATATCCACCAGTACATGACGCCTGAAGACAAAAAGAATATGCAGATTGTTGGGGGGGTCAACGTGCATAACGACTCGCTCCAGTTTCTAGCGGAACAAGGACTTGTCGGGTATGGTTTGCTGGTGTTGGCCGCGCTGATTCTGGCACTGCCTCTCGTTTGGCAGGTATGGCTGATCCGGCGTTCTCTGGTGGAAAATCAGGGGGCCGAAGGGAATCGGGCAGGACTTTTGGGGTGCATCCCTGCGCCATTGGTGGCCGTATGGGTTGGCACAACAGCAACGGTTTGCCACTCGTTTGGCGACCTGCCCTTCCGCGCGCCCTCGGTTCTGGTTGTGTGGGTTCTGGCGTTCGCATGTGTTCCGGGCTGGTTGCCTGCGGCGGGCAAAAAACGCTCGTCGTAAGCGGGTCGCAAGACGCATCTTTCCTGTGCGCGGCCATCAGGTTTTTTACAAGGATAATCGAATGAAAAGCATTGCAATTGTTGGCTTGGGATATGTCGGGTTGCCGCTGGCGTTACAGTTCTGCCGCTCGGGGGCCAAAGTTGTCGGCATCGATATTGATGGCGCGAAAATCGAGGCGCTCAAATCTGCGCGTTCTTACATCAAGCACATTTCATCGGAAAGCATTCAGGAGCAGATGGCCTCGGGAAAGTTCGATGTCACCGCCGAGTTCTCGGTCATTTCGGGCCTCGATGCCGTCATCATTTGTGTCCCGACCCCGCTCAACAAAAACCGTGAGCCGGACATTTCTTTCATTGTCGAGACCGGGATGCAAATTGCGCCGCATCTTCGGAAAGGCGTGTTGGTGGCGTTAGAGTCCTCAACCTATCCGGGAACGACGGATGAGGATTTGCGGAAAGTGCTGGAATCCGGATCGGGACTGAAGGCGGGAGAGGATTTTTATCTGGCGTTTTCTCCCGAGCGCGAAGATCCCGGCAATCCCCAAAGTGTCGTCGCCACGATCCCGAAAGTTGTTGGCGGGTTTACCCTGACCTGTCTCCAGAAAGCGCAGGAAATATACGGGATCGCGATCCAGACGCTTGTGCCTGTCAGTTCTTGCCGGGCGGCTGAGGCCACTAAACTGATGGAGAACATCTTCCGGTGCGTCAATATCGCGTTGGTGAACGAATTGAAGGTTGTTTACGATGCCATGGGTATTGATGTGTGGGAGGTGATCGCCGCCGCCAAGACCAAGCCTTTTGGTTTCATGCCTTTTTATCCTGGGCCGGGGCTGGGCGGACACTGTATTCCGATCGACCCTTTTTATCTCACGTGGAAGGCGCGTGAGTACGGCCAGTCTACGCGGTTCATCGAGTTGGCTGGCGAAATCAATACGCGGATGCCGGAATATGTCGTCAACCGGGTTGGTGAGGCGCTTAACAGCGTCAGGAAGCCGATCAACGGTAGCAGGATTCTCGTGTTGGGGTTGGCGTACAAGGCGAATGTGGACGACGATAGGGAGTCGCCGAGTTATGTCCTGATGGACTTACTCAAGCAGCGTGGGGCAGAGGTCGCCTATTACGATCCCTTTGTCCCGGTCATCAAGAAGACCCGCGAACATCCGCACTGGGCGGGCACATGTTCCGTGGCGTGGACACAGGATCAAGTCGCCGCCTTCGACTGTGTGCTGATCGCCACCGCGCACGCTTGCGTGGACTACAAGCAGTTGGCGGATTGGGCGCAACTGATTGTCGACACACGCAACGCCATGTCGGATGTCAACCCTTCAGCCCGCTATGCCAAAGCGTGAGGGGCGTATTATATCTTGAGTCCCCGGGGTCTCGTGAGAAATAAGAAGTTGATCCTTCACACGCTCCTTTCGTTATGAAGGCCATCATCCCAGCGGCGGGTCACGGAACCCGTTTCTATCCCTTGGCGAAGAGTGTCCCCAAGGAGATGCTGCCGATTCTCGGTAAGCCGGCCATCCAGTGGATTGTCGAAGAGGCGATTGAGGCTGGATCTGACGAGGTCATCATTATTACTTCTTCGGATAAACCCGCAATCACGAGGCATTTCACGCCGGACGCCACATTAGCGGAGCGCTTAAATGGCCGGGCGGAGGCCGTCGAAGCCTTGCGCCACCTTGATGCGCTATCCTCAAAAGTTCGGTTTGTCGAACAGCGCGAGCAACGGGGTTTGGGACATGCGGTTTTGCAGGCCGCACCTTTGCTGCCTTCGGGGGATGGACTGATCCTGATTCTTTTGGGGGACGCTGTCGTCGCAGGGGCAAATGCATCATGCGAACTGGTCGCTTGTTCACGGGCACACGGAGGGGCTTCTGTGGTGGGATTGGAGCCTGTCCCGCTTGAACGCGTCTCCCGTTACGGGATTGTGGCGGGCCAGACCGATGATCGCGGGGGCTTGCGGCTGACCGATATCGTCGAGAAGCCCGCTCCAGAAGAGGCACCCTCCCGCCTTGCGGTGGCGGGCCGCTATCTACTGGACGCTCGGGTTCTCGACTTTCTGGCTGAAGAGCATGTGGGCAAGGGAGGCGAGATCCAATTGACGGATGCCATCCGGATGATGTTGTCCGAAGAACCTGTTTATGGGTTGGCCTATTCCGGGCGGCGCCATGACATAGGCAACCCTGCGGGGTACCTCGGGGCGTTAAATAATTTTTCAACCACGGAGGCGGTGGCAGTGGACAGTGGGCAGGGGCAGTAGGCAGAGAGGCTAGGAAGATCGTTGAAAGGGAGCTTTGAGCATCTGCGCGCTTACGAACTGGCTTACGAAGGTGCCATGCATTTTTTTGGTTTGTCAAAGCGGTTTCCACCCGATGAAAAATACTCACTGTCTGATCAGGTTAGAAGGTCATCGCGTTCTGTGTGTGCAAATACGGCTGAAGCTTTAGAAAGCGCCGTTATCCTAAACACTATGTGATGAAACTTACGGATGCAGATGGGGAGGCAAGCGAGACGTTAGTCTGGCTGAATTTCGCAAAAGAGTGTGGTTACATTACGGCTGAATGTTTTGATCAACGGGTCCCGCAGTACCACGAGATTGGCAAGCTTCTGGGATATATGATGGACAACCCGGGAAAATTCGGCGTATCGTGTGTTGAATAAACAGATCGGCGCCATCGATAAGGGACAACTGCTGACTGTTACTGCTAACTACCACTTTGATGATTTTTATGCTCATCAAGACATATTCCTACGCGCGAGCGGGCTTGGTCGGCAATCCCTCCGACGGTTATTTCGGGAAAACCGTTTCCTTTGCCTTCACCAATTTTCGTGCGGAACTGACGATGTACGAGTCCCCGAGGCTGGGATTCGTTCCGGCGGAAGTCGATGACGCCACCTTCGACTCGGTGGAATCCCTTCTCAGGGAGATCCAGCTTTTCGGGTATTACGGCGGTATCCGGCTGCTGAAGGCGGTGACCAAAGTTTTCTTCGCGTATTGCAGGGAACATGGAATCAAGTTGCCGCCGCGTAACTTCACGGTTGAATATCAGTCAAACATCCCGCGTCTGGTCGGCCTTTCAGGCTCATCGGCGATCTGCACCGCGATGCTTAAAGCGCTGATACGATTTTACGAAGTCGCCATACCGGAAGAGGTTGCGCCGACGTTATGCCTCAGGGCCGAACGCGATGAGCTCGGAATCCAGTGCGGGTTGCAAGATCGCGTCATCCAGATGTATGAGGGTCTGGTTTTCATGGATTTTGACCGCACACTTGTTGAGGCCACCGGGCATGGGTGTTATGAGCGTCTGGAACCCTCGCTGTTGCCCAATCTGTACATCTCCTACGATCCGATGCGCGCGGAGGTCTCCGGAATCTACCATCAGAAACTCCGGGTGCTTTTTGAAGAGAAGAAACCAGACATCGTTGCCGCTATGTCAGAATTCGCTGACCTAGCGCAACAGGCGCGTGACGCGCTGGTGGGTGGGCACCCGGAGCGCTTGCCCGCTCTCATGAACGCCAACTTCGATCTTCGTGATCGCATTTTCGACGTTGCCGAAGCCAATCGGAGAATGGTCCACACCGCCCGTAAGGTTGGCTGCTCCGCCAAGTTCGCCGGTTCCGGCGGTGCCATAGTGGGAACGTATGATGATGAAGCGCAATTCAATCGGCTTGAGGTCGCCATGGCGGCGACCGGATGCTCCACTATTAAGCCGCAGCTTGGATCGGAGACGGTATCGTAAAACTGCCTTGCTCAGCGGTTTTACCGCGAATCGTGCGGATAGCCACCTCCTCCTCAATCACGCATGTCCATAACCCTGCAACCCTTGAACCAGCGGCATCTGCCGCGATTGAACCTTGAACCATTGAACATCCCCTCCCTTTAGAACTTTAGAACTTCCGCACTTCAGAACTTCCCCATGTGTTCCTCTCTCGTCAGTGGCCTGCAAATTGTTTTTGAGGTGGTGGTTAATAAACTGTCTGCCACAGGGGTGGAGTGTTTACTGGTGGGTGGGTTTGCGGTCAATCACTACGGCTATTCGCGCAGCACGTTGGATATCGACTTCATGGTTGTTTCGGACGACCGCGACGCGGTGCTGGACGCGATGCGGCAGGCGGGGTTCACGAGTTATTCAATACACGCGAATGTAACCTTTTTTCAGCGTCCGGGGGAAACGTTGCGCGTTGATTTTCTGAACACGGACTCTGAAACGATGGCGAAGCTGGTGTCTCGTGCCGTTCGGGCGGATTTTTTTGGGGTCATTGTCCGGCTGCCTGCATTACGAGACTTGCTGGCCATGAAATTCTTCGCGCTGTCTCAGGCGCTGGGACGACGGACGGGAAAAGACATTCCTGACATCGCCTGGCTGACGCTGATTAACGGGTTGGATACGGAGGCTGACCTTCACCCGTTGGCGCTGCGCTTCGCGGATGAAGAGGTTTTCCGGCGAGTCTGTGAAAAGATTGAGGAGATTCGGGCATGAGCGGAAACGCGACGCTTCCTTGGTTCAAGATGCCGCCCCGAGTGAATACCGCAGATTATCTGGCGTTCGTGTCGGAGCTGCTGGCCCGGGCTGATCCGGCGAAGGCCGCGAGGCAAAAAAACCTTGAGGAACGGATTGCCACACCCTTCCGCCTGATGGATGATGCCCCACAGCCCGCAAGCCGTCCGAACGCTTAACGGACTTAAACCAGCGGCGTCAGCCGCGATTGAACCTTTGTCCCCGTTCTCATGAACGCCAACTTCGATCTTCGTGATCGCATTTTCGACGTTGCCGAAGCCAATCGGAGAATGGTCCACACCGCCCGTAAGGTTGGCTGCTCCGCCAAATTCGCCGGTCCCGGCGGTACCATAGTGGGAACGTATGATGACGAAGCGCAATACGTTGCTTTGTGCGAGGGCATGTCAAACATAGGGTGTACTACAGTCACACCAACCGTAGTTAGTGTATAAACGGGATGGTGTTGTCAAGATCTAAGGTTGCAAGACGTTTTGCACAAGCGCAATCCCTGAGAGATTGAGCTTGGCCTGTTGTTCGTCGGACGTGTCTAGGTCTGGGGCACGATAGCTTTTTGATAGCGTTTGTTCGATAATCTTGGTCTTCCTCTGATATGCTATTTAACTCGATTGATTTTTTTCTGTTTCTCCCTGCAGTTTTTGTTCTGTATTGGGGTGTCTTTGGGCGCAGCCGGTGGTGGCAGAATTTGTTTATTGTTGTCGTAAGTTATATTTTTTACGGTTGGTGGAATTGGCGGTTCCTTTTTCTTATTGCGTTAACATCTTTTTGCAGTTGGCTCAGTGGATTCTGGATGGGGAAAATAAAATGCGGCTCTGGTCATGTAAGGTTACGTGGGCAGCGAAGATTAATAATGTTCGTAAATATTCTCATAAATCTAAGTATTCTTGGGTATTTTAAGTACTATAATTTTTTTATTGAAAACTTCTATCAGGCGTTTTCTGGCTTTGGACTAAATATCAATCTGCAAACCCTTAAAGTTATTCTTCCTGTTGGGATAAGTTTTTATACTTTTCAGGCGCTTAGCTACTCGATCGATGTATATCGTGGCGGTATCCAGCCTACTAATGATATTGTGTCTTTCTTCGCATATGTCGGTTTTTTTCCACAATTGGTAGCTGGGCCGATCGAACGCGCAAGCAAGCTGCTACCTCAGTTTCTGCAGCCACGGTATTTTAATTACGAGTTGGCCGTAGACGGTATGCGTCAGATGTTGTGGGGTTTTTTCAAGAAGATCGTGGTTGCAGATAGTTGCGCTTCTTGTGTGAATATTATTTTTTCTGATTACACAAATCAGTCCGGCAGTATCTTGCTGCTGGGGGGGGTCTTGTTCACATTTCAGATATATGGTGATTTTTCGGGTTATTCAGATATCGCGCTCGGATGTTCGCGGCTTTTTGGCATCGAACTTATGCGTAATTTCGATTTCCCGTTTTTCGCGCGCGATATCGCTGAATTCTGGCGTCGTTGGCACATTTCGTTGACCACATGGTTTCGGGATTATTTGTACTATCCGTTAGGTGGAAGTCGAGAGGGAATCGCAAAAAGCATTTGTAATACCACAATTGTGTTTCTTGTTAGCGGCTTATGGCACGGAGCAAACTGGACCTTTGTTGTGTGGGGGCTTTTTAATGCATTGTTGTTTTTGCCGCTATTGCTGACTGATCGCCATCGTAAGCATATAGGGGACGTTGCTTCTGGCCGTGTTTTGCCGTCTTTACGTGAGGCTATGCAGATGGCGAGCACATTCGTTCTTGTGGTGTTCGGCTTTATGATATTCCGTTCGGCCGACATTGCTCAGGCTTTTGACTATTTTGCTCGTATGTTCTCGGGCTCTTTGCTTACTTTGCCGCGGCGTTTTTTATCTCCACTTCCATGGGTGTTTGTTCTGATTGTGGTTGAGTGGTTTCAAAGAACGCAACAACATGGTTTATGCTTGAATGCAATACGTACAAGAATTCTGCGCTGGATTATATACTTGGTGGCTGCACTATTATGTCTTGCGTTCTTTAAGCCGGCTTCTGAGTTTATCTACTTCCAGTTCTAAAAAGGGTTCACATGCGAAAATTTATTTTCAAGGTCGCATTTTTTAGTGCGTTAGTCGGCGTAACGTTAGCCGTTTCGGTTATTTGCATACCAAGCCTTGAAATGAAAGGAAGTTTGTTAGGAGTTGCCCCATTTAAAGTCGCCCGACTTCGTACTGTACAGCCACCTAGAGTGATTTTTGTCGGAGGCAGCAATCTCAGTATGGGGTTGAACAGTTGCTTGGTCGAGGAGGCTTTTGGCAGATCGGTTGTCAATATGGGCCTGCACGGTGGCTTAGGCCTCGCGTACATGATGGAAGAAGTTCGACCTTACGTGGCCAAAGGTGACACAATAATTCTAGTTCCAGAATATTCGCAATACTACTCTGATAATTTTTATGGGAATGTGGAGGTGTTAGGTGTCATTTTTGATGTTATGCCTGAGAAACGCAAAGACATACCCTTAAAACAATGGATACACTTGTCGCGGTTTCTCCCAAACTATGCGGCAAGAAAGTTGTTTAACTATGTCAGATGGGTTTTTCTTAGGAAGGAAGCAGGAGCGCATCCCGCAGAGCAATTTAATGTTTACGGCGATGCGGTTGGCCATTGGCAAAGCAGAGATGAACCGGTCGTGCCTGTGAAGCCTATTCGTGGTTTCAGTGGGCTGAATTCAAACTATTTTGATCAGATAGAAATTTTTGTGCGAGAGAACCAGAATAAGGGGGCAAAGGTTGTCATTCTGCCTCCTTGTTTTCAAGCCACATCTTTCGATAACATCAAACCAATCATTGGGAAGATCGAGGCCGAACTTTTGAGACGTAATTTACCTTTGGCTACGGCAATGTCAAGATATCGTATCGAAGATACATTATGTTCTGGAACTCCGTATCACTTAAATAAAGCAGGTGTTGACAAAAGAACGGAGTTACTTGTTGAAGATCTGAGACCCTTATTTATTAGATAATTTAGCGGCGAATTAGTCACAAACATAGGGAAGAATGCAGGAACGTGATTACTATAAATTCGACAGGTTCTCGTAGTGTGCAGCGAATGTTCTGGATTTTGATTTCCGAGGTCAGTATCTTAACGACCCAAACGGAAGAGGAATAGTGCGTGCAAGAATTGAGGAGTGAGATGCCGCCCGCCATGATCCTGTGCGGCGGGAAGGGGACGCGGCTGCGGGACGTGACGGAGCTGCTGCCGAAGCCGATGGTGCCGGTCGGGGAGCAGCCGATCGTGTGGCACATCATGCGAAGCTACGCGGCCTTCGGCGTCAGGCGTTTCATCCTGTGCCTCGGCTACAAGCGCGACCGCTTCGTCGACTACTTCCTGAACTTCCACGCGTACGCGTCGGACGTCACGGTCCGGCTGGGCGGCCACGGGGCGGTCGCCTACCACGGCCGCGCGGCCGAGTCGGACTGGGAGGTCACGCTGGCGGACACCGGCGCGGACACGATGACGGGCGGGCGCGTGGCGCGCGCCGCGCGGCACCTGAGGGAGGGCGACGGGACGTTCTTCCTGACGTACGGCGACGGCGTGTCGGACATCGACATCGGCGCGCTGCTGGCGGCCCACCGCCGGCACGGCAGGCAGATCACGGTCTCGGCGGTCCACCCCGAGGGGCGCTTCGGCGAGATGCGGCTGGAGGGCGGGCTGGTCACGGGGTTCGAGGAGAAGCCCGCCCGCCTCGACGGCTACATCAGCGGGGGGTTCATGGTGCTCCAGAGGACCTTCGTCGGGCGCTACCTCTCGGAGGACAAGGACCTGTTCTTCGAGCGCGAGCCGATGCGCCGCGCGATGGCCGACGGGGAGATGGCCGCCTACGCGCACGAGGGCTTCTGGCAGTGCATGGACACGCCGCGCGAGTACCAGCTGCTCAACGACCTGTGGGAGGGCGGCGCCGCGCCGTGGGCCGCGCGCTGGCGGGACGGGGGTGGCGCGTGACCGCCGGGGCCTTCCGCGGCAGGCGCGCGCTCGTCACCGGGCACACCGGGTTCAAGGGGTCGTGGCTGGCCCTGTGGCTCCGCCGCCTCGGGGCGGAGGTGCGCGGCTACGCGCTGCCCCCGCCGACCGACCCCTCCAACTACGCCCTGTCGGGCGTCGGGGCGCTGCTGGCCGGCGAGACGACCGCCGACATCCGCGACCGCGCCCGGATGGCGGGCGCCGTCGCCTCCTTCCGGCCCGACGTCGTCTTCCACCTCGCCGCCCAGCCGCTGGTGCGCGACAGCTACGCCGCCCCCTGCGAGACGTTCGACGTGAACGTCATGGGCACCGCCTCCGTGCTCGAGGCCGTCCGCGCCGCGGGCCGTCCCTGCGCCGTGGTCTGCGTCACCACCGACAAGTGCTACGAGAACCGCGAGCAGGTGTGGGGGTACCGCGAGTGCGACCCGATGGGCGGCCACGACCCCTACAGCGCCAGCAAGGGCGCCGCCGAGATCCTGATCGCCTCGTACCGCCGGTCGTTCTTCCACCCGGGCCGCCTCGCGGAACACGGCGTGCAGGTGGCCTCCGCCCGCGCGGGCAACGTGGTCGGCGGCGGCGACTGGGCGCGCGACCGGATCGTGCCCGACATGGTCGCGGCGCTGGCGGCGGGGCGCCCCGCCGCGCTGCGCAACCCGCGCGCCGTCCGGCCGTGGCAGCACGTGCTGGAGCCGCTCTCCGGCTACCTGGCGCTCGCCGCGGCCATGCTGGAGCGGCCCGGCGCGGCGTGGTGCTCCGCGTGGAATTTCGGGCCGCGGCCCGGCGAGGAGACCACCGTGGGGCGGCTGGCCGACGCGTTCGCCGAGGCGTGGGGCTCCGGCTCCTGGCGCGACGAGAGCGGGCCCGGCCAGCCCCACGAGGCCGCCGTGCTGCGGCTCTGCGTCGACAAGGCCGCCGCCGGGCTCGGCTGGCGCCCGCGCTGGACCTGCGAGGAGACGGTGGGGCGGACCGCGCGCTGGTACCGGCGGGTGCTGCTTGAGGGCGCCGACGCCCGCGCCGCGTGCGAGGACGACATCGTGGCTTACGGGGACTTATTGCAATGACTTCACAGGGACAGTTGAAAGAGGACATTCTGGCTAAGGTCGCGGAGTACTACCGGCTGGCCCACGCCCCCGCGGCGGGCGCGCCGTTCATCCCCGGCAAGACCCGCGTCAACTACGCGGGCCGCGTCTTCGACGAGCGCGAGATGGTCAGCCTCGTGGACTCCGCGCTCGACTTCTGGCTCACCGCCGGGCGCTACGCCGAGGAGTTCAGCGGTAGGCTCGAGGATTACTACGACGTCTCCGACGTGATCCTGACGAACTCGGGGTCGTCCTCGAACCTGCTCGCGGTCGCCGCGCTCACCGCCGGGTCGCTCGACGAGCGCCGGCTCCCCCCC
>Ga0208244_100157_pt1 | contig 85294 bp, 82 predicted proteins | sample SubbioCR12Aug_5A_FD_184828 | JGI IMG/M metagenome (GOLD analysis project Ga0208244, IMG submission 184828) | Serpentinite rock and fluid subsurface biosphere microbial communities from McLaughlin Reserve, California, USA - CR12Aug_5A (SPAdes) | ecosystem: Environmental > Terrestrial > Deep... | reverse complement strand
TGGATAAATTCGTGAAGACCCTGAAGGCACATCGCACCGGCATCTGCGCGTATGCCGATCATCCGATCACAACCTCGCGGCTGGAAGCCGGCAATGTGTCCATCGCCCTGCTGCGACGCCGCGCCAGGGGCTTCCGCGACATGGAATATTTCAAGCTCAAGATATTCCAGCTGAACACCAAGGACACGCCGTCATTCCTCTACAACCGCGCGTCGCCACCGACGTCGTTAACACGCTTGTCTTCCGTAGGAAAACCGTGAAGAGCCCAGCCAACGCTCGAACACGGGGCGGTCTTCAGGAAATACGGGGGCCAGCCAATCGGTCCGGTCGCGCGCCGCGCTCAAGGGATAGCCCGTCACCCGGCTGAACGGCTCCGTCACCCATTCACAGGTCAATCCGCCATCCGGACCGACGCACACTGAATACGCATAGTCCGAGGTCAGGCGTGAAATGGCAAGATCCCATTTCTCGCAAAGCTGGTTGTTATCGACAGGTTTGCACGGGTTGCTGGTGCCCGCCTTTTGCAAACACCCTTGCACCGCCTCGATCAGCCGGTGGCGCTGGCTTTTGGGCAGATAGTCCGACAACCCGCCCTTCATGCCTGCCACCGCGACCGTTTCGCTGCCGTGCGCCGTAAACATGATGACGGGAATGCAGGGACAGCGCGCCTTGAACTTCTTGAGCAGAAGCAGGCCATTGCCTCTGCCCAGCTCATACTCAATGATCGCCAGGTCGAATTCCAGTTCCGCCATGCCTGCGTCAAAGGCTTCGTGACCGGGAATCTCCACGAATTCAGCATGGTCGAATTCGTCGCGCAAGGCCTTGATGGTCAAGGCGCGTTCGGTGGAATTGTCGTCTACGATCAGGAATTTCATGGGCTCAACCAAGGCATGCTGCAAGATCGGCCCACATCATAACGACATGGACACACAAAGCGGGAACCCGCGCAGCCCCTCCCCCTGTCAGGCTTCATATCCTTCGCGATGCGTCGCGTTGATAGTGCGCAGCAATTCGCGGAACGGAATACTGCGCTCATGCTTCTTGAACAGGGACATGAACTCCAGGTCGTCGCCCTTCCCCACTCCGTCATATTGCCCCGACACCATCGATTCGTGGAGCGCGCGCAGCATCGAATCAAGCGTATCGAGGTAGGGGGTATAGGTCGAGGCCTCCTCGTCGTCATGTTCGAGGCAGGCACGCAGTTCATCGACCTCGTACACCGCTTCGTGCACCAGGTCGATCAGTTCGTTGAGGTTTTTGGCTTTTTTCATGTGCGTGTGATTTTGAAACAAGATTTTGAAACAAAGTGTAAGGGAAGCCTTGAACAAGGCTTCCTCACGTTAACCAAAACGGGCGACAGCTGCGGACTACAAAAACCAGGCCCCTGAACCCCGATATTGTTCAATATAGAGCATCCCTATCAAGGGCGCTTTCACGGTCATGCCCGCCATGCGCCAGGTGGAAATGCCCTGGCAGCCTGTCGGACTTGAAGGATCGAAGCGAAAATTCGGCTGGGCGATGACAGCCCCAAGGGATACCGTCCCGATGGGACATGATTTTGACGGTTTTAGAGGGCAATAGTCGTTCTATTGCCCAAAAAAGCGGCGAAATATGGACCGGCCAGGCGGATTTGCAGCCGATTTACTTCAAGTCCGACAGGCTGCCAGGGGAGTGGCCCCGATGCCGATCACGCTTCTCGCCCCCATTCGACAACGGTTCGTGGCGGCTCAGCGCGCCTCGCCCGGCGAACTGCTGCCGAAAGCCGCGGGCGGCGGGCGCCTTCGGCTTTCAGGCTGAACCGTGGCGTTTCGTCACGACTGCTGCAGGCGAGCACATGGAACTCGACTGCGGCCCGATCGGCGGGTTCGATGCGGACGCACGGGCCCTGCCGGCGGGCGAAACGCCGGCGCTACCGATCGCCCCGGGGCACTGCAGCGATCGGCTCCGGAGCGGCTGCGCAAGCCGCCGGAATGAGCAGGTTCGCACCCGGAAACCCCAAAAAACAGGGGCTCGCGCCCCTGTTTTTTGAGCACCTGAAACCACTTCAGCGCTTGGCCGGCTTGGCGGCGATTTCTTCCAGGCGGCGTGCCTTGATGACCTGGCCGTTCAGCGCGGCATCCTTGGCGCTGCCGCCGTAGGCCACGACCATGAGCTGGCTGTAGTACATCACCGGAATGTCGAACTTGGTGCCATAGCGCTTGTTGATCTGGCCCTGGTAGATCTCGACGTTGGCCTGACACAGCGGGCACGGCGTGACGATCATTTCAGCGCCGTGGTCGTAGGCCGACTCGACGATGTCCTTGATCTGCGCCTGCGCCTTTTCGGGTTCGGAGAACGCCAGCGCGCCGCCGCAGCAGGTGACCTTCTGCTCGTATTCCGGGATCGACTCGGCACCGACCATCTCGACCAGTTTGTCGAGATAGACCGGATTCTCGAATGATTCGCCCGCCACGCCGAAGGGGCGGTTGGTCTGGCAGCCGACGTAGCCGGCGATCTTGACGCCTTCGAGCGGCCGCACGACGTGCTTCGCCATTTCGTCGAAGCCGAGGTCTTCGATCAGCACTTCGACCATATGACGGATGTTGGGCATGTCGTTGATCTGCAGGCCGGCTTCCTTCAGCGCTTCGCGGGTGTCGGCCATCAGCGTGTCGGAGTGGGTCAGCCGCTCGCGGGTTTCGCGCGCGCCCAGCCAGCAGGCGGCGCAGGTGGCGACGATTTCCTGGCCCGGCAGGTGCTGCTCGGACAGGGCGAAGTTGCGCGCATTCAGCACGTGGCGCGGCAGTTCGCCGGCCTCGGCGTAGCCGATCGACGCGCCGCAGCAGTTCCAGTCGGGGATCTCGGTGAGCTTGACGTCGAGCGTCTTGCACATCGACTCGACCGAGGTCAGGTAGTTGGAGGCGGAAGCGCCCTTCTGCGACGAGCAGCCGGGGTAGAACGCATATTCATGTTTGGCCATATTTGTCTCCTCAACCGGCTATCTTGGCGGTCTTGCGGCCGCGTTCGATTTCGTAGGCTTTTTTCAGCATGGCATGGACGCCCTTCTGGTCCTTGCACTTGTGGCCGCCAAACAGCTCCATCACGTTCAGACGCTTGGCCTTGACCAGACCCAGCGCGACCGACTGCATCGCCATGCCGTTCTTGATGCCCTGAACGAAGCCGTCCTTGAAGTACAGGCCCATCGAGAGCTTGAGTTCGTTGACGCGGCCGGTTTTGGTCGCGTTTTTCCAGAACAGGCCGGAAAAGAAGCGCGTCGGCTGCATCTTCGGCGCCATGCCCAGCCGGTGCGCGTATTCGGCGATGCCGTGCATGATGTGGGTGATCGGCAGCTTCCTGGGGCAACGCACGATGCAGTTGTAGCAGGACGTGCAGTTCCACATCGAGCTGCTGGTCAGCACTTCCTCGCGCTTGCCGGCGCGGATCATCATGAAGAGTTCCTGCGGCGGGTGTTCCCACGCGCTCTGGAAGTTGGTCGGGCAGGAACCGGAGCAGACGCCGCATTGCATGCACATCTTGACCCAGTCGCCCATCTCGACCTGTTCTTCGATTTCCTTCAGGAAATTGTTGCGGTATTTATCCGCCACTGCTGTGTTTGCGCTCATGGTGGGTCTCCTAGAAGCCTTTGAACGGGCTGGGGCCAACGGCGACCAGCTCGGCGGCATACTTGTTGATCATTTCCGGAACCCGCTCGATGTCGGTAATCGCGACCTCGAGATCGCGCACGCGCTCCGATTCCAGGTTCAGCGTCTTCAGCGTGTCGTCGATCTTGGACATGCGCACGCGGCCCAGCTCGGAGCCCTTGACGAAGTGGCACTGGTATTCGTCGCCGGATTTGCAGCCCATCAGCATCACGCCGTCGTAGCCGGCGTTGAGCGCATCGGTGATCCAGATGGTGTTGACCGAACCGAGGCAGCGGATCGGGATGATGCGCACGAAGGCCGAGTACTCGTTGCGGCTCATCCCCGCCATGTCGAGCGCCGGGTAGGCGTCGTTCTCGCACGCCAGAATCAGGATGCGCGGCTTCTCGGAAAACTCGTCGGGGATATCGACCGCCTTGATCTGCGCGCCGACGCTGTTGACCGAGTAGTTCTCGAACGAGATCACGCGCACCGGGCAGGCGCCCATGCAGGTGCCGCAACGGCGGCAGCGCGATTCGTTGAACACAGGGAAGCGCTTCTCGTCCTCGTCGATGGCGCCGAACGGGCATTCCACCGTGCAGCGTTTGCACTGGGTACAGCCTTCGAGACGCACTTTCGGGAACGACAGGTCGCCCGAACGCGGATGCGCGGCGCGCCCCAGCTCGGCGTTTTCCAGTGCCTGGATCGCCTTCAGCGCGGCGCCGGTGGCGTCCTCGCGCGCCTGTGCGATGTCCATCGGACGGCGTACCGGGCCGGCGGTGTAGATGCCGGTGCGGCGCGTTTCATAGGGGAAGCAGATGAAGTGCGAGTCGGTGAAGCCCTGCTTCAGCTGCGGCACATCCTTGCCCTGACGGTAGGTCAGGTTGAGGATGGAAATCGGCTTCACTTCCACCGTGCCCGCTTCCGCGGCGACTGGCGGCAATTCGATGTTGACGCCCGAGTTCGCCACCTGGCCGGTGGCCAGCACCACCAGGTCGACGTCGACTTCGGCCGCGTCCTGGTCGTCGAGGATCAGATCGTGGAACTTCACCGTGCTGGTGGCGCCGTTGGGCACCACTTCGGCGACACGGCCCTTGGTGAAGATGACGCCCTTCTCCTGCGCGCTGCGGTAGAAGTCCTCGCCGTTGCCGGGCGTGCGCAGGTCGGTGTAGATGATCGTGGTGTCGACCGACGGGTTGGCGTCCTTGAAGTACATCGCCTGCTTGATGCTGGCGTTGCAGCAGAAGCCCGAGCAGTACGACAGGTGCTGGCCGCTGGTGTCGCGCTGGCCGGCGCACTGAACGAACACCACCGACTTCACCGGCGCACCGTCCGACGGCCGGCGGATCACGCCGTCGCCCGCTGCAGCCGCAATCGCCAGCGCTTCGAGGCCGGCCTGATCGACCACGTTGGCCGACTTGCCGCCGCCGAGTTCCGGCAGCTTGTTCATGTCGTACAGGGTGAAGCCGCTCGCCTGCACGATGGCGCCGATGTCTTCGGTATGCGTCGCGCCCGATTCGGTGGCGATGTCCACCACGAAGCGACCCGGCGCGCCGTCGGTCTTGGCGATGGTCGCGTTCAGGTACAGCTTGATGTTGCTGTCGGCCAGCACCTGCGAAACCAGGTCGGCCACGCCGGTATCGGCCGGCGATTTGTAGGGCTCATGCACCGGCACGCGCTTGTAGAGCTTGGCCGCCCAACCGCCAAGTGCACCGGTTTTTTCCACCAGCACCACCGGGTAGCCGGTCTTCGAGGCTTCGATTGCGGTGGTCATGCCGGTGACGCCGCCGCCCACCACCAGCAGGGTCTTGCTGGTGCCGGTGTTGGGGTTGCCGCCGGGGGCGGTCATTGCCTTCACTTCGGCACAGCCCATGCGGATGTAGTCTTCCGCCATTTCCTGGGTGGTTTCACGCGCCTCGTCGGTGTCAGGGCGAATCCAGATCACGCCTTCACGCAGGTTGGCGCGTGCCACCGCGTTTTCGGGGAAGAAGAACGCTTCGGTCTTGGCGCGACGCGAACAGGCGCCGATCATGACGTGGGTGACGCCTTCATTCGCGATGTCGTTCCTGATCATCGCCACGCCGTCGGCGTTGCACAGGAAATCGTGCGGTTTCGCCAGCGGCACCTTGCCGTCCTTCTGTGCGATCTTGACCAGCGCGTCGGTGTCGAGACGCTCGCCCAGTCCGCAGCCCTTGCAGATATACGCTGCGACTTTGATGTCAGCCATGTTTAAGCCTCCGCCTTTGCTACTTTGTTGACCACCTGGATGGCTCTCAATGCCGCCGCGGTGGCCGATTGCACTGCGCGGTTCACGTCCAGCGCATTCGACGCGCAGCCGGCGCCGAACACCGCGCCGTTGGCCGGGTCGGCCTCGATGAAGCCGCTCGAATCCGCCACGAGGTGGCCGGGAATGTTGATGCCCTTGATCGACGGCTCCATGCCCACCGCCAGCACCACCAGGTCGTGCGGTGTGGTGTAACGCTTGTAGCCTTCGGTGTCGACGCCATGGCACACCGGATTGCCGTGCTCGTCTTCGGTGATCTTCGCGACCTTGGACTTGATGAAGGAGACCGAGGGATCGGCCTGCACCTTCTGGTAGAAGTCCTCGAAGCGGTCGATGGCGCGGATGTCGATGTAGTAAATGGTCGACTTGCCGCCTTCCGGATACTTCTCGCGCACGTAATGGGTCTGCTTCAGCGAGGCCATGCAGCAGATGCGCGAGCAATGGCGCAGATGGTTCTCGTCGCGCGAACCGGCGCACTGGATGAAGGCGATGTTTTTCGCCTCCTTGCCGTCGCCGGGGCGCAAAATCTTGCCGCCGGTGGGGCCGTGGATGTCGGCCAACCGTTCGAATTCGACGCTGGTGATGACGTTCTTGAAACGACCATAGCCGTAGGGCTGAATCTTTGCCGCGTCGTAGGGCTGCCAGCCGGTCGCCCACACCACCGCGCCGGCCTTGACCTGGATCGTCTCTTCCTGCATGTCGAGATCGATCGCGCCGTACTTGCACGCGGCCTTGGCGCGGTCGGCGTCGGGCGTGCCGATGATCGCCGGATCCAGCACATAGCGCTGCGGATAGGCCATCGCGTTCGGCAGGAAAGCCGCCTTGTGCTGGCCGAGGTTGTAGTTGAACGGATCGTCCACCATCGTCTCGACCGCGCGCGCGCAGTCGCCGCAGGCGGTGCAATTCTCGTTCACATAGCGCGGGCGGACCTTGATGGTGGCGGTGTAGTTGCCGGTGCCGCCCTCGATGCCGGTTACTTCGGCCAGCGTCAGCAGGCGTATGCGGGGATTGCCCTTGAGGCGGCGCTGGTTGATCTCCAGTCCGCAGATGGGGTGGCACAACTTGGGAAAGTAGCGATAGAGCTGGGAAGTGCGTCCGCCCAGCGCGGGATTCTTCTCAACCAGAACGACGTTCTTGCCGGTTTCGGCCGCTTCAAGCGCGGCGGTCATGCCAGAAATCCCGCCGCCCACCACGAGAATCGTCTCGTTGGTCGCAACATGCTCCGTCATCGTTGTTTCCTCCATCCGATGGATGCAAAACCATTTGAAATTACCCGGGATTTCCACCCGGATAACCGGGTTACTCGCCCGGAATTGAATCTTTCAAATGGTACTCCGAAGGCCGCACCTGCCGCCACGGGCAAGCGTCCTATCTCAATCGAAGTTTTCTATGCGGGAATAAGAGGAAGTGCGGACGCTGCCGTCATACGTGGGGCGTGACCGGAGGCAGTACCGAAGCCGCGGCCGCTTCGACCGTGACGATCTCGAACTGCATGCTGGCAAGGTCGGCCATGATGTAGGTGGGCGGGTTGCCGACGCCGCCAACGGTGCCGGGGTTGATCAGCCAGGCATGCCCGCCCTTGACAGTGGCGACCTGCGTGACGCTCGATTTGTGGTCGTGACCGCAGCACACCAGGTCGTAGTCGCCGGTGCAGGCGAGCGCCTGCGCGTAATGGGGATAGTGCACCAGGAACAGGTTGCGGTCGGCCAGGGTGATGGCGGCGTCCTGGCCGTGGTAGCGGATCACGCTGTTGGGTTCGGCGGCGAGCCGGCTCATGTTGTAGAGGTCGCCGGTGTTGTTGCCGTGGATGACATGCACCGGCAGTTCGTATTTCTGCAGCACGCGCAGGGTGGTCGGCGCGACCACGTCGCCGCAGTGCAGCACCGCTTCCGCGCCATGCGCCCTGGCGTGCTCGACGGCGGCGCCCAGCAGGCGCCGGTTGTCGTGGGAATCGGAGAGGATGCAGATTTTCATGGGTTTGTTAGGGGTTAGGGGCTAGGAGCTAGGGATTAGGGGGCTTTGTGCGGCTCTGCCGCGTTTCATAAATACATGAGGCGCGGCGAAGCCGCTCATGCCCTAGATCCTAACCCCTAGATCCCAGAAAGCCGGCTTGTCCTTGGCATTGCGATAACGCTCCACGTCAGCCAGGATTTCCGCGCGGGCGTCGTCGATGCCGACCCAGCCATCGACCTTGACCCACTTGCCTTCTTCGAGATCCTTGTAGTGCTCGAAGAAGTGGGAAATCTGCGCCAGCAACAGGGCCTGCATATCTTCCGGCTTGTGCACGCCCTTGTAGAGGCCGCACAGCTTGTCGACCGGCACCGCCAGCAGCTTGCCGTCCACCCCGGCCTCGTCGGTCATCTTCAGCATGCCGATGGGACGGCAGCGCACCACCACGCCGGTGATGAGCGGAATCGGCGTGACCACCAGCACATCAACCGGGTCGCCGTCTTCCGACAGGGTATGCGGGATGTAGCCGTAATTAAGGGGTAGTGCATGGCGGTCGACATGAAACGGTCGACGAACATGGCGCCGGATTCCTTGTCGACTTCGTACTTGATCGGCTCGCCGTGGGCGGGGATTTCGATGACGACGTTGAAATCGTCGGCAGGTTGCGGCCGGAACTGACTTTGTCAAGGCTCATGGGGTGTCACACAAACACGTAAAGGCGCGCATTATACCCGCCGCCCAGCCCTTCGCTCGCCAGCGATTAATCCTATAATCCCGCTATTTTCATGGCGTTCCTCTTCTCCCCTTCCCGCTCCACCGGCCCGTTGCGCGGCCAGTCCGGCCTCGCCGGGGCGGCCGACGCGCTTTACCTGGCCGAGCTGGCGCGCCATGCCGCGCCGCTGGCGGTGGTGTGCGCCAGCGCCTGGGACGCCAACCGCCTGACCGAGGAGCTGCGCTGGTTCGACCCCGCCCTGCGGGTATGCGTGTTTCCCGACTGGGAAACCCTGCCGTATGACAGCTTCTCGCCCCACCCGGACCTGATTTCGGAGCGGCTGGCGACGCTATACCAGATCTCGCGCGGCGAGTTCGATGTTGCCGTGGTGGCGCTTTCCACCGCGCTGTACCGGCTGGCGCCGCCGGCCTTCCTCGCCGCCCACACCTTTTTCCTCAAGCAGAAGGACACGCTGGACGAAGCCGCCTTCCGTGCGCAAATGGCGCTGGGCGGCTACAGCCACGTCAACCAGGTGTTCTCCCCGGGTGAGTTCTCGGTGCGCGGCGGGCTGATCGACCTCTTCCCCATGGGCAGCCCCTTGCCCTACCGCATCGACCTGTTCGACAACGAAATCGAGACGCTGCGCGCATTCGACGTCGACACCCAGCGCAGCATCTATCCGGTGAACGAGGTGCGGCTGTTGCCGGCGCGCGAATTCCCGTTCGACGAGGCCGGCATCACCCGCTTCCGGCAGAACTTCCGCGAGTGCTTCGAGGGCGATCCGTCCAAATCCAAACTCTACAAGGACGTCAGCAACGGCTTGGCGCCGGCCGGCATCGAGTACTACCTGCCGCTGTTTTTCGAGGAAACGGCGACGCTGTTCGACTATTTGCCCGCGCAGACGAAATTCGTCAGCCACGGCGCGCTCGACCCCGCCGGACAGGCGTTCTGGGCCGACGCGCAGGGCCGCCACCGCCTGCTGTCGGGGGACAAGGACCGTCCGCTGTTGCCGCCCGCCGAGCTGTTCCTTGCGACCGACGCCTTCTTCAGCCTGGCCAAGACCTACGCGCGGGTGGACGTGGAACAGGCCGGCGAAGGCTTGGCACATCCGGTGCCGCCGATTGCGGTGGACCGCCGCGAAGCGCATCCCGTCGCCCGGCTGCAGGGGTTCGTCGACGGCTTCAAGGGCACGACGCTGATCGTCGCACCCTCGGCCGGGCGCCGCGAAACCCTGCACGAATACCTCGCCGAGCACGGCCTTAACGCCACCCTGTGCGACGCCTGGGCCGACTGCACGCCCAGCGCCGAACGCATCCTGCTCAGCCGTGTTTTATTAACCCATGGTCCGCTGGCCGAAGGCTTCGTCACAGCTGACGGCGCGCTCGCCGTCATCACCGAAACCGAGCTCTACGCCATCCCGCCGAAGACCCGGCGCGCGCGCGAAGCCCGCGCGACGCAGATCGACAATCTGCTGCGCGACCTGTCGGAGCTGAAGCCCGGCGACCCGGTGGTGCACGCGCAATACGGCGTCGGCCAGTACCTCGGCCTCATCAACATGGACCTCGGCGACGGCGCCACCGAATTCCTGCAGCTCGAATACGCCCGTGGCGACAAGCTCTACGTCCCGGTCGCCAACCTGCACCTGATCTCGCGATATTCCGGCGCCGGCGAGGGCGCGGCGCCTTTACATAAATTAGGCACCGACCAGTGGGAGAAGGCGCGCCGCCGCGCCATGCAGGCGGCGCGCGACACTGCAGCCGAGCTGCTGAACCTGTACGCGCTGCGCGCCACGCGCGAAGGCCATGCATTCAAGTTTTCGATGCACGATTACGAGGCCTTCGTCGAAGGCTTCGGCTACGAGGAAACGCCGGACCAGACCGCCGCGATCACGGCCGTCATGGCCGACATGCAGGCCGGCAAGCCGATGGACCGGCTGGTGTGCGGCGACGTCGGCTTCGGCAAGACCGAGGTCGCGCTGCGCGCCGCCTTCATGGCGGTGATGGGCGGCTACCAGGTGGCGGTGCTGGTGCCGACCACGCTGCTCGCCGAGCAGCACTTCAACAATTTCTCCGACCGTTTCTCGGTCTGGCCGGTGAAGCTGGCCGAACTGTCGCGCTTCCGCAGCCCGAAGGAACAGGCCGAGGCGCTCAAGGCGCTGGCCGACGGCAAGCTCGACATCGTCATCGGCACCCACCGGCTGATCCAGAAAGACGTCAAGTTCGCCCGCCTGGGCCTGGTCATCATGGACGAGGAGCACCGCTTCGGCGTGCGCCAGAAGGAACAGCTGAAGGCCTTGCGCGCCGAGGTGGATGTGCTGACGCTGACCGCCACGCCGATCCCGCGCACACTGGCGATGTCGCTCGAAGGCATCCGCGACTTCTCGGTGATCGCCACCGCGCCGCAGAAGCGGCTGGCGATCAAGACCTTCGTCCAGCCGTTCTCCACCGGGCTGATCCGCGAAGCGGTGCTGCGCGAGCTGAAGCGCGGCGGCCAGGTGTATTTCCTGCACAACGAAGTCAGCACCATCCAGAACATGCACGAACGGCTGGAAAAACTGCTGCCGGAAGCCCGCATCCGCGTCGGCCATGGCCAGATGGGCGAACGCGAACTGGAACAGGTGATCCGCGACTTCTACCAGCAGCGCTACGACATCCTGCTGTGCACCACCATCATCGAGACCGGCATCGACATCCCGACCGCCAACACCATCCTGATCAACCGCGCCGACAAGTTCGGACTCGCCCAATTGCATCAATTACGAGGCCGCGTCGGACGCTCGCACCACCAGGCCTTCGCCTACCTGCTGGTGGACGAGGATCGCACGCTGACGCCGCAGGCGAAGAAACGCCTGGAAGCGATCCAGTTGATGGAGGAACTGGGCGCCGGCTTCCATCTCGCCATGCAGGACCTGGAAATCCGCGGCGCCGGCGAGGTACTGGGCGAGAAGCAGAGCGGGGAAATCCTCGAAGTCGGCTTCTCGCTCTACAACGACATGCTGTCCGCTGCGGTGGCAAGCCTGAAGGCCGGCAAGGAACCGGACATGAACCAGCCGCTCGGGGTGGTGTCCGAAATCAACCTGCACCTGCCCGCGCTGCTGCCGGTGGATTACTGCCCCGACGTGCACGAGCGGCTGGTGCTGTACAAGCGGCTGGCGAGTTGCCAGACCCCGGACGAGCTGACGCAGATGCAGGAGGAACTGGTCGATCGTTTTGGCGAGCTGCCCGATACGGCGCGCGCCCTGCTGGCGGTGCATCGCCTGCGCATGTCGACCCGCGCTTACGGCATTGTCCGGCTGGACGTGTCCGGCGAGGGCATGAGCGTGCAATTCGTCCCCAACCCGCCCATCGATCCGGGTAAAATCATTCAATTGATCCAGGGCAAGGCCGGATACCGGCTCGCCGGTCCCGACCGGCTGAAACTGACCACGCCCCTGCCCGATGTCGCCCGGCGTGTCGGCGCAGTGACCGCCTTCCTGGCCGCGTTGGGTCAACCCCTGGGCGAACCTTTTACTTCCGCAAAATAAATAACCTTATGAACCTGATCCAGCCTTTTGCCGCCCTCCGCCCCGCATCGGGACGCGCCAACGATGTCGTCGCCCCGCCCTACGACGTGCTGTCGACCGAGGAAGCGCGGGAACGCGCCAGCGGCCGCCCGTGGAGCTTTTTGCATATTTCCAAACCGGAAATCGACCTCCCCGCCGGCACCAATCCCTACGCGCCCGAGGTCTACGCCAAGGGCGCGGAAAACCTGCAGGCCATGATCCAGGCCGGCGTGCTGGCGCGCGACCCGGCGCCCTGCTACTACGCCTACCGCATCGTGATGGGCAGCCACAGCCAGACCGGCATCGTCGCCGCCGCCTCGGTGGCGGACTACAACACCAACCGCATCCGCAAGCACGAATTCACCCGCCCCGACAAGGAAGACGACCGCGTGCGCCAGATCGACGCGCTCGACGCCCAGACCGGGCCGGTATTGCTGGCCTACCCCGCCGCGCCCGAGGTCGACGCCGTCCTGGCCGAGGCCTCGGCGGGCACTGCGGATTCCGATGCCGAGCTCGACGGCGTGCGCCACACCCTGTGGGTGATCCGCGACCCCGCGATCCAGGCGCGCATCACCGCCGCGTTCAACGCCATGCCCGCGCTCTACATTGCCGACGGCCACCACCGCTCGGCATCCGCGTCGCGCATCGCTGCCGCGCGACGTGCCGCCAATCCCGGGCACACCGGCAGCGAGCCCTACAATTTCTTCCTGTCGGTGGTTTTTCCCGCGCACGAAATGCGCATCCTGGATTACAACCGGGTCATCGCCGACCTCAACGGGCTCTCCGCGCAGGCTTTCCTCGAACGCGTGGGCGCCGCCTTCGGCGTCGAACCTGCCGCCGGCGCGGTCAAACCCGAACGTCCGGGCGTATTCGGCATGTATCTCGACGGCAAATGGTACCGCCTCGGCATCCGCCCCGAGCTGATTCCGGCCGATCCGGTGGGACGCCTGGACGTGAGCCTGCTGCAGAACAACCTGATCGCGCCCATCCTCGGCATCGCCGACCCGCGGCGCGACAAACGCATCGATTTCGTAGGCGGCATCCGCGGCTTGCCCGAGCTTGAAAAGCGGGTGAACAGCGGGGAGATGGCGCTGGCTTTCGCGCTCCACCCTACCCGCATGGAAGACCTCATGGCGGTGGCCGATGCCAATGAGGTCATGCCGCCCAAGTCCACCTGGTTCGAGCCCAAACTGGCGGATGGGCTGGCGTCGCATATGCTGGTGTAAATCAGCGCTAAGGTTTTCCGGATGGATGCCGTATTACCATCTAATAAGCAATATCCGGAAAATTGGTCAACAGGTATTACGCCCCGTGAAAATCGACAAACGCATCACCCCGCCCGCCGCTGCCAAAACCTCTGCCACCAAGGGCAAAGGGGGGGGCAAGACGGCCGCCCCCACCGCGGGCGGCAGCGATTCGCTGACGCTGACCGAAGCGAGCACCCGCGTCCGCTCGCTTGAAGTCCAACTGGCCGCGGTCGATGTTACCGACATCGACAAGGTTGAAGCGGTCAAGGCGGCCCTTGCCGACGGCTCCTTCACCGTCGACGCCGAAGTGGTGGCCGACCGCCTGATCGATCACACCAAGGAAGCCCTGCGCAAGCGTCCGCGCAAGAAGTAATCCTGGAAAAAGCAGTTAACCCAGAGACACAGAGTCAAAAAACCAGAAAAGGTCAGATGGCAGATCTTCCTGCACCTGTTTGTTTTTCTCTGTGCCTCTGTGTCTCTGTGGTGAATGAATTGAAATAAAATCAGGCCTCGAATGTTCTTCCAGGGTTCCGCATGAACGAAATCATTTTGTCCGTCACCGGCATGACCTGCGGCGGCTGCGTCAACAGCGTGCAGAAGGTGTTGGCAGCCTTGCCGGGGGTGCAAAGCGTCGAGGTCACGCTGACGCCCGGTCAGGCGCGCGTGGTAGTCGACCCCGCCCGGATTGACCGCGTGGCGCTGGTGCAGGCCGTCGTCGATGCCGGGTTCGGCGTCGGCGACTGACCCGCCCGCCGGACTTCCGCGCTCAGGCTGTACCGCACAGCGTTTCCAGCGGCTCGGGGCAATGCACCCCGTTGCCCTGTACATAATCCACCCCGATTTCGCGCAACATGGCCAGCGTCTGCGCCGACTCGACATATTCGGCCACGGTTTTCAGCCCCATCTGGTGGCCAATGCGGTGAATCGCCTCGACCATGGAGCGGTCGATGGGATTGGTGGTGATGTCGCGCACAAACGCGCCGTCGATCTTGAGATAATTCACTTTCAGGTTCTTCAGGTAGATAAAGGACGACAGTCCGCTGCCGAAATCGTCAAGCGCGAAGCTGCAGCCAAACTCGCGCATGGCTTCGATGAATTCGTTGACGACGGCAAGGTTGCCGATGGCGGCCGTTTCGGTGATTTCAAAGCACAGATGCGGACCCTGCGCGGGATTACTCTGCAAGCGTTCAAGCAACCTGCTGCGAAATGTCGGATCTTTCAGCGACGCGCCCGACAGATTGACCGCAAACATGCAATGCCGTTCGAGCGTGGCCTCCAGATAGCGCTGGCATAAGCGTAGCGTTTCCTCGATCACCCAGCTGTCGAGGGAGGGCATGATGGAATAGCGCTCGGCCGCCTGGATGAAGGCCATCGGCAGGATTTCGCTGCCGTCGTCGTCCACCATCCGCAACAACAACTCGACGTGGCAGGGCGGCTCCCCCACGCTGTCGGTGCGGCGAATCTCCTGCCACGACAGGCGCAGGCGATCTTCCTCCAGCGCCCGCTGAATGCGCGTCACCCACTGTATCTCGCCGCGGTGGCGCGCCAGGTCGTGGCTGCTGCTTTCATAGACATGAATCTGGTTGCGGCCGCTGTCCTTGGCCACATAACAGGCGGCATCCGCCGCCGACAGCAGGCTGGCTGCGGTACCGCTGTCGCGGTTGATCGCCACCATGCCCGCGCTCATGCCGACGTTGAAAATGCGGTCACCCCACTTGAAGCGGAAGCGCTGCACTTCGGCGCGGAACGTATCCGCCACCGCCAGCGCATCGGGGATGCTGCAGTTTTCCAGCAGCAGGGCGAACTCGTCGCCGCCCAGGCGCGCCAGGGTGTCGCGTTCGCGCAGATTGCCTTTCAGCAGCAGCGCCAGCTGGCGCAGCAGCTCGTCGCCCGCCGCATGGCCGCACGAATCGTTGATCACTTTGAACTGGTCGAGGTCCATGTAGCACAGCGCGTGTTCCCGGTCCTGCTGCAGGGCCGACAGCAGCGTGCGCTCCAGCCGCTGCTCGAACTCGCGGCGGTTGATCAGCCCCGTCAGCGCATCGTGGCTGGCCTGATAAACCAGGCGGGCGGTGGCCTGGTCGATCTTTTCCTGCATCTGGTCCTGCATCGACTGCAAATGGGTCGCCATGTGATTGACGCCGCGCTGCAGGCTGCCCAGTTCGGCCTGCCCGGTCTGGGCGACCCGTTCGTCGAGATGCCCCTCGCCGATACGGCTCACCGTGTGGGTCAAGGCCAGAATCGGCCGGGTGATCTGGCGCCCGATGCGCCAGGCGAGATACAGGCTGACGCCCAGGCCGGCCAGCAAAATCGCCAGGCTGCGCAGGATGGCATCGCGCTGGCTCTTGATGGTGGCATTGCGCGACACGTCGAGGCCAACCCAGCCCAGCAGCCGGGTCTGGCTGTCCGGCTGCGCCGCGCGTTCGTCCACCAGGCTGAAGTCGTCCACCACCACCTCGGTCCGGGTGATCGGTGCGTAATACACCAGCCGGTCCGGGTATTCGATCTGATGCAGGCGATCGGTGGGCAGTCCGCCCTGAGCCGGTTCAGCCCAGGCACCGAGGCCGACTTGCGACAGCGCCAGGCCATTATCGGCAAACACCGCCACCCCGCGAACGTCAGCCTCGATCGCCACTTTTTCGAGCAGGGTCTGCAACACCTCGATATTGCCCGAGGCGACGCCGTATTCGGCCGCCGGCGCGAGCTGGCGGGCGATGGCCGCGGCACGGGTGCGCAGCGACTGGTCGAGATCGTCGATTTTCCCGACGATGAGCTGGAACAGCAGCAGCACGCCAATGATGGCCATCGGCACCACGGCGAGGCCGATGACGCGTCCTCGTATTCCGTATGAACTTGTTTTCAACGTCCTCCTCCCAAACGCTTTTCCAGCTCGGCTTCCGGCAACAGCGTGAAACCGAGCGAACGCGCCACCTGTTCGTTGATAGAGACGCTGAAATAAGCGGGGTACGCGGGCGGCGGCAGATTCACCGGCACGCCCTGAATGGCACTATTCACCCATTCGGCAGTCTGTCGGCCGATTTGCGCCGGGCTGGAATGCAGCGACAGCAGCGCACCTGCCCGCGTCAGCGAACGCGAATAGCCCAACACCGGGACACGGTAGCGGTAGGTCGTCAGGAACAGGCTTTGCGCGGTATTGCGGTTGATTACCAGCGGATCAGGCACCGCCAGCAGCAACTCGGCACCCGACAACACATTTTCAAGCGGCGCGATCAGCCGCTCATCCGCCGCCAGGATTTGATGCACCAGGCCGAGCTGCTGCGTCCGCAAGGCCTCGTCCAGTTCGCCCACCAGACCGCCCTGTTCGGCGCCCAGCAGCACCCCCACGCGCCGCACCTCGGGGAAGGCCAGGCGAATCAACTGCGCCTGGCGCTCGAAGGGTTGGTCGAGATAGATGGCCGATGCACTGCGGCGGCCGCCGTCGCCCAGGCGAACACGCCCGCTCTTGATATACCACGCCCGCGGCACCAGGACCGCCAGCACCGGCGGCCGGGCTGGCAGCGCAGCCAGCGACTCGGCCGCCTGCACGCCCACCGCAACGGCCAGGCGCGCCCCGCTCACCGAAGTCCCGGTCAATTCCCCGGCGTACACCCGGACGGCCTCGTGGGCCGTGTCGTCCAGATAGGCGCGGATGACCTGGTAGACCTCCTGATACGGCGCCGAATCGTCGCTCAATACCACCGTCACCCGTGCCGCGACCGCCTGTGCCGACATCAGGGCCAGGCAGGCGCAAGCCAGCCCCAGCCGCAGGACGCGCTGGAGCATGGTCCGTCTACGCGGCAGCCAAGCCGTCAAACCGCCTCCGCCCCCCCGCCCCACAGGCAAGCGCCCTTGCTTTCCCGGGCGATGGCCTCGAGCAGGCTGGCGTGCGCGGCCAGTTCTTCACCCGACGCCGGCAACAGCACGGGCCTGGGGCGCGCGCGCGCGGCTGCCTGATCGGCCTGCACGCTGCGCGCCTCCAGCCCGATCGACAGGCTTTCCTGCCCGCGCGTCAGCGCCAGATACACCGCCGCCAGCAGTTCGCAGTCGACCAATGCACCGTGCAGCGTACGCGCCGCGTTGTCGACGCCATAGTGCTTGCACAGCGCATCGAGGTTGTTGCGCTGCCCGGGACGCAACGCCTTGGCCATCGCCAGCGTGTCGGTCACGGCGTCGCACCAGCTGGGCAGCGGCGCCATGTCGAGCAGGCGCAGTTCCATGTTGAGGAAGCCGACGTCGAATGGCGCATTGTGGATAACGAGTTCGGCACCCTGAATGAAGTCGACGAACTCCTGCGCGATGTCGGCAAAGCGCGGCTTGTCCTGCAGGAATTCGGGGGTGATGCCGTGCACCTGCATCGCCCCGGCGTCGATGTCGCGATCCGGATTCACGTAACGGTGCAGGTGGTTGCCGGTGAGCCGCCGGTTGACCATTTCCACCGCAGCCACTTCGATGATGCGATGCCCCTGTTTGGGGTCGAGGCCGGTGGTTTCGGTGTCGAGAATGATTTGTCGCATGTGGGATTATTGCGCCTGCAAGACGCCCTGGTTGGCCAGTTCGTCGGCGCGTTCGTTTTCGGGATGGCCGTTGTGGCCGCGCACCCATTTCCATTCGATGCGGTGCAGCTGGCTCAAGGCATCAAGCTGCAGCCACAGATCCTGGTTCTTCACCGGCTGGCCCGCGGCGGTGCGCCAGTTGCGCCGCTTCCAGCCGGCCATCCATTCGCTGACGCCTTTTTGCACGTATTGCGAATCGGTGTGGACCTCGACCGTGGACGGGCGCTTCAGCGATTCCAGCGCGCGAATCACCGCGGTCATCTCCATGCGGTTGTTGGTGGTGTTGGCCTCGCCGCCGCAGATTTCCTTGCGATGCCCGTCCGTCACCAGCAGGGCGCCCCAGCCGCCGGCGCCGGGGTTGCCCTTGCAGGCGCCGTCGCTGTAGATGTAAATGGTGTCAGCGTTCACGATGTGTCCGATAGTGTTTGAGATTGATCACCTTTGCCGCAGGCGACAGCAGACGCCGGGCCACCGGCGTTTTCCACTGCGGCAAAATGATATTCATGCCCTGCACGCGTTTTACCGCCTGCAGGAAATACACGCCGCCGCCCATGGCCCACCAGCGGTCGCCGGCAGGTTCCATGAAACGCAGGCGCCGCAGCCAGGATTCGCGGTTGAGCGGCGGGCGGTAGCAGCACATGCTGCCAGCCGCCACCTCGAGCCCGAGCAAGACCATCCAGTCCTTCACCCGCGAAATGTTCAAAAAACTGCCGTTCCACGGATAACCGCGTTCGCCCCCCCGCAGCACCCGCGCCAGCCCCCACAGGCTGCGCGGATTGAAGCCGGCCAGTACCAGGCGGCCTTCCGGGCGCAAGACGCGCTCGGCCTCGCGCAGCACCTGGTGCGGGTTGGCGCTGAATTCGAGCACGTGCGGCAGCAGCAGCAGATCGAGCGACTGGCTCTCGAACGGCATGAACATGGGATCGGCCCGCACCCCGGCAGACGCTTCCACCGCGCAGGTCACGCGCAGCGGAATGCGGCTGTTGCGCAGGAAATCGATCTCCGGCAGGCCGACCTGTACCGCGTTGAAGCCGAATACATCCGACACCGCATTGTCGAAATAGCGTTGCTCGCGGAACAGCAGATGCTGCCCCAGCGGCGTTTCAAACCATCCGGCATCCAGCTTGGATAACATAGCGACTCCTCCTGTCCGGCAGACTTATTATGTTGACACTCATTTCCCTGCCTGCGTTCGAAGACAACTACATCTGGGTGTGGCACGACGAGCGCCACGCGGTTGCGATCGACCCCGGCGATCCAGCGCCGCTGATCGCTTTTCTCGACGCCCATCAACTCGTCCTGACCGCGGTGCTGATCACCCACCACCACCGCGACCATACTGGCGGCAACACCCTGCTGCGTCAACGCTACAACTGCGCCATCCATGCGCCGGAGAGCCCGCGCATTCCCGCCGTCACCCATGTCCTGCACGACGGCGACACAGTGGATATTGCCGAACCGGGGTTGCACTTCGCGGTGCTGGCGACGCCGGGCCACACGCTCGACCATATCAGCTATGTCGGACACGGCTGCCTGTTCTGCGGCGACACCGTTTTCGGCTGCGGCTGCGGAAAGTTGTTCGAAGGCAGCCCGGCGATGATGGCCGCCAGCCTCGACGCCATTTTAGCGCTGCCCGATACTACCCGGGTCTGCTGCGCGCACGAATACACCTTGAGCAATATTGACTTTGCCAAAACCATCGATGGCGATAATCCCGCGCTGCTGGAGCGCGAGCGCGCCGACCGCGCCCTGCGTGCGCAAAACCGCCCCACCCTGCCCTCGACGCTGGCGCTGGAAAAAGCCACCAACCCGTTCCTGCGCTTCCACGACCCCGCCATGACGGATTTTGCCGCCCGCTATCTGAAACGCCCGCATCCCGCCCCGGCCGAGGTGTTCGGCGCGATCCGCGCCGCCAAGGATGCCTGGGACGGTTGACCGATCCCCATCCGGGCACTTAGGATGGGGGCCTTGTTGAGTACGGGAGACCGCCTTGCCCGGAATCAAATTGAATCTGTCCAGCCTGGCTTTACTGGCAAGCCTCTTCAGTTGCCCAGCGCTGGCCGAGGAACCCCATGCCGGCATCCAGACGCTGGCATGGGGTGACGCCACCGCTGCCGCCCCCGCCGACAACGAAACCACCGCCAAAGCCGACCACAACGACGTCTGGCAGCGCATCCGCTACGGTTTCGGGGTCAACGAAGAGGCCTCCCTGAACCCGCTGGTTGCCGTTCACGAATCCTGGTTCGCCGCCCGGCCGGAAAACGTGCGCCGCCTGGCCGAGCGTTCGCGGCCCTTCCTGTACCACATCGTCGAAGAGCTCGACCGGCGCGCCATGCCGATGGAAATCGCATTGCTGCCGATGATCGAAAGCGCGTTCAATCCCGCTGCGCTGTCATCCTCCGCTGCCTCCGGCATCTGGCAGTTCATCCCCGCCACCGGGCGTCACTATGGACTCAGGCAGGACACCTGGTACGACGGCCGGCGCGACTTCACCGCGGCCACGAATGCCGCGCTCGACTACCTGGGCAAGCTTTTCCTCGACTTTGGCGACTGGCAACTGGCGCTGGCGGCGTACAACTGTGGCGAGGGCTGCGTCGGCCGCGCCATCCAGAGAAACGTACGGGATGGACTGCCCACCGACTACGCCAGCCTGACGCTGCCGAACGAGACCCGGCACTACGTTCCCAAACTGCTGGCGCTGAAAAGCCTGATACGCGAGCCGGAACCCTACGGCATCGCCATCGAGCAACTGCCGGACCAGCCCTACTTCAATCAGGTCACCGTCCATGCCAACATGGACCTTCATTCCGCCGCGCGCCTGGCCGACATGAGCAGCGACGAGTTCGCTGCGCTGAACGCCGCCTTCCTGCGCAATCTCATCCGCTCCGACACCCCGGTCAACCTGCTGCTGCCGGTCGGCAAGGCCGACCTCTTCCAGCGCAACCTGGAAACCGGCAGCTGGGACAGCTGGCGGCCCTACGCCGCGCAAAAGGGCGAGCGCCCCGCAACCATTGCCAAGCGCTTTGACGTCAGCCTCGGCCGCCTCGAAGAGCACAACCAGTTGCATACGAAAAATGGCAAACTGGCGCGCGCGCAGACCATCCTGGTTCCGGTCAGGGGCCGCGGCGCGGTCGCGGCGCAGGACGACCTGCGTGCTCCTGCAGCGGCACCCGCCCGGCACGTCGTACAGCGCGGCGACACCCTGCACGCCATTGCGCAGCGTTTCGCGATCAGCCTGGCGGATATCAAGGCGTGGAATCCGGTCTTCAGAAACAGCAGCAAGATCCGCGTGGGACAGAGGGTCGTCGTCGGGCAGCCCTGATCAACGCAAAGCAAGCGGGAACGGTGCCCGATTCAGTCGGGTGCAGGCGGTTCTTCGCGCTTGTCCGACATCACCAGCGCCATGCCCACGGCCGCCAGCACCATCCACAGCACCGCCGCCCAGATGCCCAGCGCGTCCGACAGCGGGCCCATGAAGAACAGCGTCAGCATCGCTACGGTCAGAACACCGTTGCCGATCCAGAAGTTGTGACTGTGTTTACCGGTATTCAATTGAGTCTCCAAAAATTCCAAAGGAAGCGCTGATTGTTTCGATATGGCTGCCATTGCGAGCGCAGCGAAGCAATCCAGCGTATCGATCAAGCGGGCATTTCTGGATTGCCGCGTCGCTGCGCTCCTCGCAATGACAATTAATCAGCGCTTCCCTAAGTCTGCCCTGCCACCCAGTGGCAGCGCACCCAATGCCCATTTCCCAGATTGGTTTTGTCTGGATAGGTTTGCCGGCACACCTCGCTTGCATGCGGGCAGCGCGGATTGAAATGGCAGCCGTCCGGCGGGTTGAGCGGCAAGGGCTGGTCGCCCGCCAGCCGGATAATACCTGCGCCGGAAGCCGGTTCGATGCGCGGCACCGCGCTGACCAAGGCCTGCGTGTAGGGATGGCGCGGCGCGCGCAGCACGTCGGCGGCGGCGCCGTGTTCGACGATGCGCCCGAGGTACATCACCGCCACCTCGTGCGCCAGATAATCGACCACCGAAAGGTTGTGGGTGATGAAGAGGTAGGCCAGCCCCAGGCTGTCCTGCAGGTCCTTCAGCAGATTCAGAATCTGCGCCTGCACCGAGACGTCGAGCGCGCTGGTCGGCTCGTCGCAGATCACCAGCCGCGGCGACACCGCGAGCGCCCGCGCAATCGCGATGCGCTGCCGCTGGCCGCCGGAAAAGGCATGCGGATAGCGCCCGCCGGCATCGTCCGGCAGCCCCACCTGATTCAGCAGCTGCGCCACCGCGTCGCGGCGTTCGCTGGCCGCGCCGACACCCAGCGCGTCCATGCCTTCGAGCAGAATATCCGCCACCCGCATGCGCGGATTGAGCGAGCTGAACGGGTCCTGGAACACCATCTGCGCCTGCCGCCGCAGGGTGGATGCATTCTTCGCGGTGATGGTCTCGCCGCCCAGCACGATGCGGCCCGCGGTCGGCTCGTTCAGCCGCAGCAGTGCCTTGCCGACCGTGGTCTTGCCGCAGCCCGATTCGCCCACCAGCGCCAGCGTGCGGCCCGCCTGGATGTTCAGCGACACGTCGTCGACCGCGCGCAGGTGGCCGACCGTGCGCTGCAGGAAGCCGCGCCGGATCGGAAAATGCACTTTGAGGCCGTCCACCTGCAGCAGCGCTTGCGGCGTTTGTGGCGCGTGCGCATGCGCGGCAAACGCACGCGCATCGCTCGCCGGCAGTTGCCCGGCCAGATGGCAGCGCACGCGCTGGCCATTGATTTCCTGCCAGCCGGGCGATTTCTCGCGGCAGCGCGCAAAGACGTGCGGACAGCGCGGCGCAAAGCGGCAGCCGACGTGCGAGCCGTCGAGCGGCGGCACCTGGCCGGGAATCGTGGTCAGCCGGCCGCCGTCGCCGGGACGCGGCAGCGCCTCGAACAGCATGCGGCTATACGGGTGTTGCGGCGCGGCGAAGAAGGCGTCGCGCGCGCCCTCTTCCACCAGCTCGCCGGCGTACATCACGCCGACGCGGTCGGCGTTCTCGGCCACCACGCCCAGATCGTGGGTGATCAGCAGCATGCCCATCTGCCGCTCGGCGCGAAGCCGGCGCAGCACGTCGAGCACCTGCGCCTGGATGGTCACATCGAGCGCCGTGGTCGGCTCGTCGGCGATCAGCAGCCGGGGCTGGCCCGCCAGCGCCATCGCGATCATCACCCGCTGGCGCAGCCCGCCCGAGAGTTCAAACGGATAGCTGTCGAGCCGGCGCGCCGCATCCGGCACGCCGACTGCATCGAGCAAGGCCTGCGCAGCGTCGCGCGCGGGCTGGCCGGCAAGGTTCTGATGCAGCGCCAGCGCCTCGCCGATCTGCTCGCCAACCCGGATGACCGGATTCAGCGCCAGCATCGGCTCCTGGAAGATCATCGCCAGCTGCCCGCCGCGCACGCGCCGCATGTCGTGCTCGGGCAGGCCCAGCACGTCTTCCCCATCCAGCTCGACCGCCCCCGCGCTCACACGGCCGCCGTCCGGCAGCAATCGCATGAGGGATAGCGCCGTCATCGACTTGCCGCAGCCCGACTCGCCCAGCAGCGCGTAGGTTTCCCCCGCCGCGACGTGGAACGACACGCCATCGACCACGCAGGCCGAGCCGATGTCGGTGACGAGGTCGCGGACCTCGAGCAGCGGCTTCATCGCCGGCCTCCCAGGCGCGGATCGAAGGCATCGCGCACGCCGTCGGCAAACAGGTTGGCGGCCAGCACCAGGGTGAACATGAAGGCAAACGCGGCGCCGAGCTGCCACCAGACGACCGGCTCGCGCGCCAGTTCGAGGCGCGCGCCGTTGATCATGTTGCCCCAGCTGTACATGGAGGGATCGACGCCGACGCCGACGTAGGACAGCACCGCCTCGGCCAGCACCAGTCCGGAGAAATCCAGCACCATCGCGATCAGCACCAGGTGGAACACGTTGGGAAAGATGTGACGGCTGATGATGCGCGTATTCGATACGCCGAAGGCGCGCGCCGCCTCGACGTAATCGAGCGTGCGCAGCTTCAGCGATTCGCCGCGCAACAGGCGCGCGAGACCGGTCCAGCTGGTCACGCCCATGATGAGGCAGAGCGCCAGCAGGCGGATGTCGGCGCGCGCGGCAGCGGTATCGAAAATGTCGGGGTTGGATTCGATGTAGACCTGCACGATCAGCACCGCCGCCGCGATCAGCAGCACCCCGGGGATCGAGTTCAGCACGGTGTAGATGTACTGGATGACGTCGTCCACCCAGCCGCGGAAATACCCGGCGGCGATGCCGAAACCGATCGCCAGCGGCAGCGTGACCAGCGTGGTCAGGGTGCCGATGACCAGCCCGGTGCGGATGCTCTTGAGGCTGATGTAGAGCACGTCCTGCCCGACCTTGTCGGTGCCGAAGACGTGGTAGCCGGCCGCCAGTTGCATCAAGACCCCGCCCAGCATGAGCATCGCCGCCACCATCAGGACGACCGTCCGCGCCGGCCAGCCGAGGCGCCCGCCGCGCCAGGCCGCCAGCCATGCGCCCGCTGAAACCTGCGACCGCCGCGCCTGCCACCCGGCCAGCCCGGCAAAGACCAGCAGGCCCGCCAGCGCGCCCTGCGCGGCGCCGGCTAGCGCGCGCCGGGCGATGTCGGGCAGGCGCTCGTCCGCATGCGCGAGGTGCGCGCCGCCGTGTTGCAGGCGCGGGTAGTCGCGTACCGTCACGCCGTCACGCTGCACGAACTCCTTGGCGTACAGCTGCATCGCCAGCGGCGCCGAGTAGGTTTTTTCCTGCCGCGCGCGCAGCCCGTCCACCAGCGCGTCGAAAACGGACAGCACCTCGATCGAATACTGCGGCGCATCGGCCGGGCTGTCGGGCAATTTTGCCCGGTAATGCAGCGAATCGAGCAGGCCGATCACGACGAACACGGCCAGCACCAGCGCCGCCCCCATCGCCATCGGGCGCTGCGCCACCACCCGCCACGGCGCGCGCAGGTGTTCCTGGCGGCGGATCAGCCACACCAGCGCCAGCACCGCCAGCAGGAGCGCGAAGATCAGCGCGTCGGTCCACAGGATCACGGGCTGGATGGTCATCTTGAAGAAAGCCCATTAACCGCAGAGGCAAAGAGACACAGAGGAAAATCAAGGCAATTTGATGGCTTAACGCCCTTCTCTGTGCCTCTGTGTCTCTGTGGTGAGGGGTTCATGCTCATTGCAGCCGCACCCGCGGATCGACCCAGGAATAGGAAATGTCGGTCAGGATGAGGCCGACGATATAGAGGAAGGAACCGAGAAACACCATCGCGCGCACCACCGCGAAATCCTGCGCCTGGATCGCATCGATGGTGTAGCTGCCCAGCCCCGGAATGCCGAAGAAGGATTCGGTGATGAGGCTGCCCATGAACAGAAGCGGCAGCACCACCACCGCGCCAGTCAGGATCGGGATCATGCCGTTCTTCAGCACGTGGCGGAACAGCACGCGCACCTCGCCCAAGCCCTTGGCGCGTGCGGTGCGCACATAGTCCTTGCCGATTTCCTCAAGGAAGATAGTGCGGTACCAGCGCGAACCGCTGCCGATGCCGGCCACCACCCCGACCAGCACCGGCAGCAGGATGAAGCGGATGCCGTCGATGCCGCCAGCGAAGCCCGAGATCGGCAACAGGTTCCACAGCTTGGCGATGAAATACTGGCCCGCGATGATGTAGAACAGCCCCGAGATCGACATCAGCACCACGCACAGCACCACCCCCCACAGGTCGAGATAGGTGGCGCGAAAAAACACCATCAGCAGGGCAAAAGTGATGTTGACCATGAGGCCGATGACGAACACCGGCAGCGCGATCGCCAGGCTCGGTCCCATGCGGGTGCGGATTTCGTTGCCGATGTTGCGGCCGTCGTCGCCCTTGCCGAATTCGAACACGAACATGGCGGCCGAGTGCTTGAAGAAAATCGTGTCGGTGAACTGCGCGCTGCCCGTAGCCTGCGCATTCAGCAGCAGCGGCTTGTCGTAGCCGTGCTCGGTCTTCCAGCGCTCGATCGCCTCCGGCGTCACGTGCTTGGCGCCGAGCTGCAGCCGCGCCATGTCGTCCGGCGTGTTGACGACGAAGAACAGCGTGAAGGTCAGCAGGTTCACCCCGATCAGGATCGGGATCGCATACAGCAGGCGGCGCAGGATGTAGGCCAGCATCAGGCGGTTTTCCTTTCATGCCGCCGCCACGCGATCACCGCCGGCGCGATGACAGCGACCAGCGATGCGACCAGCAACACGATCGGCCACAGCACCGGGCGGTTCCATTCGTCGCGACGGGCCTCGCGCAATTCCGGGTCGATGCGGCGGTACTTGAGCGTGTTGTTGGCCATCAGGTTGGGCTTGACGTTCATTACCCAGCCATGCCGCAGGCCGAAGGATTTCGGGTAGTAGGCGAAAATCCACGGCGCGTCGCGGCGCACGATCTCCAGCATGGCGTCGATCACCTGCTGGCGCTCGGGGCCGTTGTCCATGTCCTTCATGCGCTCGAACAGGCGGTTGAATTCCGGGTTGTCGTAGTTGGCCGCGTTCTCGCCCCCGGTGCCGACTTTCTTGTGCGGGCCGTACAGCAGGAACAGGAAGTTTTCCGGATCGGGATAGTCGGCGTTCCAGCCCCATTCGAACAGCTGCGCATTGCCCTTGCGGATCTTGTCCTGGAAGCGGTTGTAGTCGGTGCCGCGCACCACCAGCTGCACGTTGAGCTTGTCGAGCTGCTTCTTCATCCAGTCGAGCCGCGACTTGGCGTCGGGGCCGCTCGCCATGGTGTCGAAATACAGCACCAGCGGGGTGCCGGTTGTGGCGTCACGGCCGTTCGGATAGCCCGCCTCGGCCAGCAGTCTGCGGGCGGTCTCGATCGGGCGTCGCTCGATATTGCCGTCGCGTGCCTCGTACACGTAGGGGTTCAACCCGGCCACGCCCTCGACATGGCCGAACAGCCCGGGCGGGATCGGCCCCTGCGCGGGAATGCCGCGACCGTTGAGGAAGATCGAAATGAACTCGTCGTAGTCGAAGGCGATGGAGAGCGCCTGCCGCAGTTTCTGGCGGTCTTCGCCCAACCCTCCCACCACCGGGTCGAGCATGTTGAAGCCGACGTACCAGAGCGAGGTCGCCACCGCGGTAACGAGATTGATGTCCTTATCGCGCATGCTGTCGGTCAACTGCGGATCGCCGCCGGAGGTGAACTGCACGGCCTGGTCGAAGCTGTCGGAGCTGATGCCCGAGCTGTCGTAGTAGCCCTGCAGGAACTTGCTCCAGTAGGGAATGGTTTCCCTCTCCAGGCTGTAGACGGCTGCGTCGACAAACGGCAACTGCTTGCCGGCGTCTGCCAGCAGGCCCGCCTGCCGGTCCTCCTCGCTGCCTTCCGCCGGATAGGTTTCACCGTGGAAGTTAGGGTTTTTCTTCAGCACCATGCGTCTGTTGGGATCGTTCTCGGCCAGATAAAAAGGCCCGGTGCCGACCGGCTGCCAGTCGAGCGTGAGGTTTTTGTCCGCCATGCCGGGCTGCGCGTAGAAAGCCTCGGCCTCCCACGGAATCGGCGCGAAGAACGGCATCGCCAGCCAGTAAATGAACTGCGGGTACTTGCCCCGGATGCGGATGCGGTAGGTATGGCGGTCGACGACCTCTGCACCAGCGAGCGGGAAGTCGTCAAGGTTCAGCGCGACAGCGGGGCGATCCTGGGCGGCCTTCTCAAGCGCCGCGCCCAGCGCCTTCAGGCCGACGATGTGCTCGCTCATCAGGCCAAAGATCGGCGAGCTGAGCCGGGGATTCGCCAGCCGCTTGATCTGGTACACGTAGTCTTCCGCCACCAGTTCGCGCGTGCCGCTGTGCTCGAAATCGCCGATCCGGCGGATGCCCGCCACCGCGGCAGCATCCAGCGCATGGTAGCGAAGCCGCCCTGCCGCATCGCGCGCAAACGCCGGATGCGGCTGATAGCGGATGCCGGGGCGGATGCTGATTTCGTAAATGCTCTCGGCAATGTTCGCTGCCGGCGCGTCGTCGGGCAGCGCCTGGCCCGCCGCGTCGAAATACCGCGGCTTGGGCACCGCCTCGGCGGTCAGCGGAATCAGCGTGTAGGGGCGCTTGAGAAAGTGGTATTGCAGTGGCGGCTCGTAAATCTGCCCAGTGAACTCGATCTCGTTGGAGCTGTAGGAGCGCGCCGGATCGAGGTGCTTGGGACGTTCGGAGAATGCGCTGTAAAGCACGTTGGCATTGGCCTCGCTGCCCGGGTAGGGGTTGTTCCAGCTGTCGGAACAGCCTGCCAGCAGGCTCAACCCCAGCCCCAGCAGTCCTGTCCTCAATAAAATTGACCCGATGCGCGCCATGCCGCGAGTGTACCCAAGCGCGCCGCCAACGTCAGCCGTTATAATCCCGGCTACACAACTTCTTCGAGACCATCATGGGATTTCTTGCAGGAAAACGCGTGCTGATCACCGGCGTCATCTCCAACCGTTCGATCGCATACGGCATTGCCGCCGCATGCAAGCGCGAAGGCGCCGAACTGGCCTTCACCTACCAGGGCGAGCGCATCAAGGAACGTGTCAGCGAATTCGCCAGGGAACTCGACTCCAGCCTGGTCTTCCCGTGCGATGTCGGCAGCGACGAGCAGATCGACGCCCTGTTTGCCGAACTCGGCAAACACTGGGACGGCCTCGACGGCCTGGTGCACTCGATCGCGTTTGCGCCCAAGGAAGCCCTGGCCGGCGATTTTCTCTCCGCGGTGACCCGCGAAAACTTCCGCATCGCCCACGACATCAGCTCGTACAGCTTCGCCGCGCTGGCCAAGGCCGCGCTGCCGATGATGGAAGGCCGCCAGGCCGCGCTGCTGACGCTGACCTACCTCGGCGCGATCCGCTCCGTGCCCAACTACAACGTCATGGGCCTGGCCAAGGCCAGCCTGGAATCCAGCGTGTACTACATGGCGCAAAGCCTCGGTCCCAAGGGCATTCGCGTCAACGCGCTTTCGGCCGGGCCGATCAAGACGCTGGCCGCCAGCGGCATCGCCAACTTCGGCGAAAAGCTCGACATGGTCGCCAAGAATGCACCGCTGCGCCGCAACGTCACGATTGACGAAGTCGGCAACGTGGCGGCCTTCATGCTTTCCGACCTGGCCTCAGGCATCACCGGCGAAATCACCTACGTCGACGCCGGCTTCAACTCCACCGCCGGCGCCGAAAGCTGACTCGTTTCCTGCCCCCAATAAAAAACGCGCCACCAGGGCGCGTTTTTTATTGGGGGCAATTCGGCTTATCTGTCGTCGATCGCGCCCGGCTTGATTTTCACCTTTTGCCCGGCAGTAATCAGCGCCACCATCGCCTCCATGTCGGCACGCTGCTGCGCCTGCATGACGCCGGACTCGATCGACGCCAGCAGCATGGGGTCCAGCTCAGGCGCCGCCAGCACACGGCTCACCCGAACGATGCGATACGAACCGTCAGCGCGCGCGAAGCCGGTATAGGCCGGCAGCTTGTCAGCATTGACCCGGAACACCGCCTTGACGCCCGCGGCGTCGAGCTCGGCCGAAGGCTGACGGCTCACCACCTGAAAGCCTGACCAGTTCAAGCCCACTTCGTTGCCCTTGGCCAATGCCGCGATGGTGACTTCGCCCTTCTTCGCCAGCAGTTGCGCGCTTTGCGCTGCGCGCAGCCTGGCCTCGATCGCCGCCGACACCTCGGCCAGCGGACGCAGCCGTGCCGGGCGATGCTCCGCCACCCGCGCCGCCACCAGGGTGCCGCGCTGCACCTCGACGGCCTCGGTGTTCTGCCTGGAATTGATCGACTCAGGGCTGAACAGCGCGGCCGACAGCCCGGCATGATTGAATGGCTGCGGCGCATTCCTGGCGGTCATCCAGTCGCTTTGCTGGACGGTCAGCCTGGTCGCTGTCGCCGCGGACTGCAAGGATGTCGCATTTTCATACACCAGGTTGCTGAAGTTGTCGGCCAGATCGGCAAACACCTTCTGCGCCTGCTGCTTGCGCAACTCGTCCACCACCTCTGCGCGCGCCTCCGACAACGGCGCGGTCTGCGCAGCCTGAATCTCATCCAGGCGGATAATGTGATAGCCGAAATCGCTTTCCACCGGCCCGCGGATTTCATTCGGCTTCATGCTGAACACGGCATCCTCGAAAGGCTTGACCATCATGCCGCGACCAAAGCTGCCGAGGCTGCCATCTTGCGCGGCCGAGCCGGGATCCGCCGATTCGGCACGCGCCAGTTCGGCGAAGCGTCCCGGCGCCTGCTGCAGGATTTGAGCCAGCTCGGCCGCCTTTGCCTTGGCCTGGGCGCGCGTGGCTGCATCCGCATTTTTATCCGCGGCAATCAGGATGTGGCTCGCGCTACGCATTTCGGGCTGCCCGAACCGCGTAGCGTTGGCTGCGTAATAATCCGCCACGGTCTGGTCGCTCACCGAGATTCCCGCTGCCACGCTGTCAATGTCCAGCACCAGGTATTCGGCGCGAATCTGTTCGGGCTCGGTGAATTCGGCCCGGTTGGCTGCGTAATACTGCTCCACATCGGCGGGCGTCACCTGAATCTGCGATGCCACTGCGGATGCCGGCAGATCCGTCCAGGCGATTTCGCGTTGCTGCGCCACCAGGCGAGCAATCTGCGTTATCGAGGTGTTCGAGGGGAAGGCTGCGAGCGAAACCGGGCTGGTGACGGCCTCGAGCATGAAGGACTGGCGCAGTTCATTTTCAAACTGGGCGGGCGTGCGGCCATTCTGGCGCAGCACCGCCTCATAACGCGGCTGCGAAAACGTGCCGTCCTGCTGGAATGCAGGAATCTGTCCCAGCAACGATGCAATGTACGCATCCGGGGCCAGGAACTTGAGTTTTTGCGCTTCCAGCAGCAGCGCACGGCGCTCGACCAGGCTGTCGAGCACCTGTCTGCGGAATTCGACAGTTTCGGTGACGGCAGGATCAAACGCAGGACCGAGCGTCTCGCGCATGCGATCACGCTGCGCCTGGATTTCCCGCGTCAGCTCTTCACGCGAAATCCCCACATCGCCGACCTCGGCGACCACGCCGCCGCTTTTGTCGCCCGACATGTAGGAATCCACACCAAACAGGGCGAATGTAACGATAATCAAGGCCAGTATGACTTTGGCCAGCCAGCCTTTTGCATGCCTGCGGATTGCTTCGAGCACGGTCGTCTACTCCGAAAAATATAGCCAGCGCGAATTTTCGCGCACTTTGCGTCCTGCGTCTCTCCCAGTTGTAATGAAAAGACGCTGGGTGAAATGAAAAAAGGCGAACTCGCGTTCGCCTTTTTAGTGTTGGCGGAGTGGACGGGACTCGAACCCGCGACCCCCGGCGTGACAGGCCGGTATTCTAACCAACTGAACTACCACTCCCTGGTGCTGAAAAAAACATGGTGCTGAAAAAAACATGGTGCTGCAAAAATCGTCAGCGTAAAACGCTGTGCTGCCTGAAATCCGGCGGCTTGTTCTTAATTCCCGGCTGGTGGGTGCTGAGGGGCTCGAACCCCCGACATTCGCCGTGTAAGGGCGACGCTCTACCAGCTGAGCTAAGCACCCGACGAAGCCACGGATTCTACAACAGATTCCGGGGCTTGCCAAATGCAATCTGCGTTTTTAATTAATTGACGGCGTCCTTCAGACCCTTGCCAGCGCGGAACTTCGGCACCTTGGCCGCCTTGATCTTGATGGCGGCGCCGGTGCGCGGATTGCGACCCGTGCGGGCGGCACGCTTGCCGACGTAGAAGCTGCCAAAACCCACCAGCGTCACCATGTCGCCTTTCTTCAGCGCTTTCTTGACCGCCTCAACCGTTGCATCCAGCGCGCGGCCGGCGGCAGCTTTGGAAATATCAGCCGAGTCGGCGATGGCATCAATCAGTTCGGATTTGTTCACGTGTTGTCCCCTTCACTCAAGTGGTACAGGAAAACCCTGTGGGCGCTTTTATAGCAACCCGCAAAACCTTGTGTCAAGCGGTATTCCGGGCATCCACAAAAAAACCCCGCGGCTGGCGCGGGATTCCGGAGCGTGCCTGAAAAAACCTCAGTGTTTGATCGCCGTGGCAGTGGTTTTTTTCTCTTCTGGCACGGCGATTGCCGGAGCGTCCGCTTCAGGTTCATCCAGCAAGGGCTCGGGCACACGTTCCAGTGCCAATTCGAGCACCTGGTCGACCCACTTGACCGGGTGGATGTCGAGCTTGTTCTTGATATTGTCAGGAATCTCGGTCAAATCCTTGACGTTCTCCTGCGGGATCAACACCGTCTTGATGCCGCCGCGATGCGCGGCCAGCAGCTTTTCCTTCAGCCCGCCAATCGGCAACACCTCGCCTCGCAAGGTGATCTCGCCGGTCATCGCCACATCCGCCCGCACCGGAATCCCGGTGAGGATCGACACCATCGAGGTGCAGATGGCGACACCGGCCGACGGACCGTCTTTCGGGGTTGCGCCTTCCGGCAGGTGGATGTGGATGTCGCGCTTCTGATAGAAATCGTCCTGGATTCCCAGTTTGCGCGCACGCGAACGCACCACGGACAGCGCGGCCTGGATGGATTCCTGCATCACCTCGCCGAGCTTGCCCGTCGTGGTCATCTTGCCGCGCCCCGGCAGCGAGACCGCCTCGATGGTCAGCAGTTCGCCGCCCACCTCGGTCCACGCCAAACCCGTCACCTGCCCCACCTGGTTATTCTGTTCGGCGACGCCGAAGCTGAAGCGCCGCACCCCGAGGTATTTCTCCAGATTGCGCGATGTGACCGAGATTCGGGTTGACTGCTTCTTCAGCAGCAAGGCCTTGACCGCCTTGCGGCAGATTTTCGAAATCTCGCGCTCGAGGCTGCGCACGCCGGCTTCGCGCGTGTAGTAACGCACGATGTCGCGGATGGCCGACTCGGCGATGGCAAGTTCGGTTTCCTTGATGCCGTTGACCTTGAGTTGCTTGGGCACCAGGTAACGCAGGGCGATATTGATTTTCTCGTCCTCGGTGTAGCCCGACAGGCGGATCACTTCCATCCGGTCCAGCAAAGGCGCGGGCAGATTGAGCGAGTTGGCCGTGGCGACGAACATCACGTCCGACAGGTCGTACTCGACCTCGATGTAATGGTCCTGGAAGGTGTGGTTCTGCTCGGGATCGAGCACTTCCAGCAACGCCGAAGACGGGTCGCCGCGAAAGTCCTGGCCCATCTTGTCGACTTCATCGAGCAGGAACAGCGGGTTGCGCACCCCGACCTTGGTCAGGCTTTGCAGGATCTTGCCCGGCATCGAGCCGATGTAGGTGCGACGGTGGCCGCGAATCTCGGATTCGTCGCGCACGCCGCCCAGCGCCATGCGCACGAACTTGCGGTTGGTCGCGCGCGCGATCGACTGCCCGAGCGAGGTCTTGCCGACACCGGGCGGCCCCACCAGGCAGAGGATCGGCGCCTTGACCTTGTCGACGCGCTGCTGCACGGCGAGATATTCGAGGATGCGTTCCTTGACCTTGTCGAGGCCGTAGTGATCTTCGTCGAGCACGCGCTCGGCCTTGACCAGATCCTTGCTGATCTTGGTTTTCTTCTTCCACGGCAGGCCGACCATCGCTTCGATATAGCTGCGGATCACGGTAGCCTCGGCCGACATCGGCGACATCATGCGCAGCTTTTTCAGCTCGCCCATGGCCTTGGCTTCCGCCTCCTTGGACATGCCGGCCTGCTTGATGCGTGTTTCCAGTTCCTCCAGCTCCGCGCCTTCCTCGATGTCGCCCAGTTCCTTCTGGATCGCCTTGACCTGTTCGTTCAGGTAATACTCGCGCTGGCTCTTCTCCATCTGCCGCTTGACGCGGCCGCGGATGCGCTTTTCCACCTGCAGGATGTCGAGTTCGCCTTCCAGCAGGCCGAGCAGATGCTCCAGGCGCTTGTTGACGCCGATCATCTCCAGCACTTCCTGTTTCTGTTCCAGCTTCAGCGGCAGGTGCGCGACAATGGTGTCGGCCAGGCGACCGCCCTCGTCGATGCCCGACAGCGAAGTGAGGATTTCCGGCGGGATTTTCTTGTTCAGTTTGACGTACTGGTCGAACTGCGTCAGCAGGGCGCGACGCATCGCTTCCACTTCCACCAGTTCCTCGCCCTCCGCCGGCAGGATTTCGGCGCGCGCAGTGAGGTGGGTGTCGACATCGGTGACGTCCAGCACGCGGGCGCGCTGATTGCCCTCCACCAGCACCTTGACGGTGCCGTCGGGCAGCTTCAGCATCTGCAGGACAGTGGCGACGCTGCCGGTGTCGTACAGATCTCCCGGCGTGGGATCGTCCTGGGCGGCCGTCTTTTGCGCGACCAGCAGGATGCTCTTGCCGGATTCCATCGCGGTTTCAAGCGCCTTGATTGACTTGGGACGACCGACAAACAAGGGAATGACCATGTGGGGAAACACCACCACATCCCTAAGCGGCAACAGCGGCAGATCGACCTGTTCCTTGGATACGTTGTCGCTCATCATGATTTCCTGGAAAGAGTTGAGGAAAGGATGCGCGGCATTCAACCACGCTCAACCACAATTGGGGAGCATAGTTTGGAATTCAAGATGGCTGACAGGTTCCCCCGTCAGCCATTTAATATTCAGGCGCCAGCTGCCAGCGGCTGGTCATCCTGCTGAGCGGAGTAAATCAACAAGGGCTTGCCGTCGCCGCTGATCAGCCCATTGTCCACCACCACTTTGCTGACCCCCTTGAGAGAGGGAAGGTCGTACATGGTGTCGAGCAGCGCGTGCTCGATGATCGAACGCAGGCCGCGTGCGCCGGTGCGGCGCGCCAGCGCCCGCTTGGCGATGGCATACAGTGCATCCTCGCGGAATTCAAGATCGACGCCTTCCATCTTGAATAGTTTGACGAACTGCTTGGTCAGCGCGTTCTTCGGCTCGGTCAAAATCTGCACCAGCGCGGCCTCGTCCAGTTCATCCAGGGTTGCAACAACCGGCAAACGTCCGACAAATTCAGGGATCAGACCGTATTTGATGAGATCTTCGGGCTCGACCTGATGCAGCAGTTCGACATCGCGCTTGGTTTCGTCGACATTCTTGACCTGCGCGCCGAAGCCGATGCCGCCTTTTTCGGTACGACCGCGAATCACTTTTTCCAGCCCGCTGAACGCACCGCCGCAAATGAACAGGATGTTGCTGGTGTCGATCTGGACGAATTCCTGATTCGGATGCTTGCGCCCGCCCTGCGGCGGAACCGAGGCGGTGGTGCCCTCGATCAGCTTCAGCAACGCCTGCTGCACGCCTTCGCCGGACACGTCGCGGGTAATCGAGGGATTGTCGGCCTTGCGCGAAATCTTGTCGATTTCATCGATGTAAACAATGCCCTGCTTGGCCTTGTCGACATCGTAATCGCACTTCTGCAGCAGCTTCTGGATGATGTTCTCGACGTCCTCGCCCACATAACCGGCTTCGGTCAGGGTGGTGGCATCGGCAATCACGAACGGAACATTCAGCGTGCGTGCCAGCGTTTGCGCAAGCAGGGTCTTGCCGGAGCCGGTCGGGCCGATCAACAGGATGTTGCTCTTGGCCAGTTCGACTTCGCCCGTGCCGGCGTTGCTGCGCAGGCGCTTGTAGTGATTGTAGACCGCAACCGCCAGCGCTTTTTTCGCCTGCCCCTGACCAATCACGTATTGATCGAGCATGCCGCTGATTTCGTGCGGCGTCGGCAAGTCGGAACCACTGCTCTTTTGGGTGTCGGCCTGCTGGATTTCTTCGCGGATGATGTCATTGCAAAGCTCGACGCATTCATCGCAAATGAATACCGACGGCCCAGCAATCAGCTTGCGCACCTCGTGCTGGCTTTTGCCGCAGAAGGAGCAGTAAAGAAGTTTGTCGCTCGAGCCTTTGTCTGCCATGCCAGTTCCTTGCTTAATTGCCTGATGCTTCGATGCGGCTGGTCAGCACCTTGTCGATCAGGCCGTAGTTCACCGATTCGTCCGCACTCATGAAGTTGTCGCGGTCGGTGTCGCGCTCGATCACGTCAATGCTCTGCCCGGTGTGCTTGGCCAGCATATCGTTGAGACGGGATTTCAAATACAGAATTTCCTTGGCGTGGATGGCGATGTCCGACGCCTGCCCCTGAAAACCGCCCAAGGGCTGATGAATCATCACCCGCGAGTTGGGTAGGCAGAAACGTTTGCCCTTGGCGCCCGCGGTCAGCAGGAACGCGCCCATGCTGGCCGCCTGGCCAATGCACAGGGTGGACACGTCCGGCTTGATGAACTGCATGGTGTCGTAGATCGCCAGGCCGGCCGAAACCGATCCGCCAGGGGAATTGATATAAAAAAAGATGTCTTTATCGGGGTTTTCCGACTCCAGGAACAGCATCTGCGCGACCACCAGGTTGGCCGTGCCATCGTTCACCGGGCCCACCAGGAAAATGACCCGTTCCTTGAGCAGGCGCGAATAGATGTCGTAGGCACGCTCGCCACGGCCGCTTTGCTCAACGACCATGGGCACCAGCCCCAGACCTTGAGGTTCGAAGGACTGCGAATTGGAAATACAGCGTTCAAAATCAATGTGCATCAGGCACGTCCCATCAATTCTTCAAAGGAGGTTGTCACGTCTTCCACTTGGGCCTGACCTGCAACCCATGCTACCACATTCTCTTCCAGCGCCAGGGACTCGATCTCGTGCATCCGTTCCGGGTTCTGGTAGAACCACTGCATCACCTGCTCCGGCTCTTCGTAGCTTTGCGCCTGCTCGGCAATCAGGGCACGAATCTGCGCGGGCTGTGCCACCAATTTGTGCGCCTGCACGATCTCGGCCAGGATCAGCCCGAGACGCACGCGGCGCTCGGCCTGTCCAGTAAACATATCGGCAGAAAGTTTCACGGTCTGAACCCCACGCGACTGCATGTCGGCTTCGGTCATTTTCATCAGGCGCTCGGTTTCAACCGCCACCAGGCTTTGTGGCAGATCCAGCGTGCTCTTCTGCAGCAGCAGTTCCATCGTCTGTTCTTTCAGCTTCGCCTGCACGCGACGTTTGACCTCGCGCTCCAGGTTGGACTTCACCTCGGCCTTGAGTTTCTCGACGTCGCCGTCTTCGACCCCCAGCGCCCTGGCAAATTCCGCGTCAACCGGCGGCAGCACGGGGGCCTGAACGTCCTTGACCTGCACCTCGAAATGCGCGGCCTTGCCGGCGAGGTCCTTGGCAGGGTACTCAGCCGGGAAGGTCAGGTCGAAGCCCTTGCTGTCCCCGGCCTTGGTGCCGATCAGGTTCTGCTCGAAATCCTTCAGCAGACGGCCTTCGCCGATGACCGCCGCGAAGTCTTCGCCCTGTCCGCCTTCGAACGCTGCGCCATCGACCGTACCCTGGTAGTCGAACTTGACCAGGTCGCCTTCTGCCGCCGCCCGGTCGGTGGATTCAAAGGCACGGCGCTGTTTCTGCAGCACTTCCAGCGTCTTCGCCACCTCGGCTTCGCCCAGGTCCACGACGGGACGGCTGATTCTAACCGTGCCCAGATCGTCGATCTTCACTTCAGGATAGACCTCGAAGCTGGCGCTGAAGGTCATTTCTGATGTGTCGGTCTGCCCCGCTTTCGGCTCGAATCGCGGATAGCCCGCAATTTTCAACTGATGCGCCTGCACTGCCTCGCCAAAGCGGGCCTGCAGGGTTTCGCCCAGGACGTCCTGGCGCACGCCGGGGCCATGCTGACGCGCCACGGCGGCGAGCGGCGCCTTGCCGGGACGGAAGCCATCCATCTTGACGTTGCGTGCCAGGCGCTTGAGGCGGCTTTGCACTTCGGTTTCCAGGGGGTCCATGGGCACGCTGATGTCCAGGCGGCGGACCAGTCCTTCGAGAACTTCAAGATTTGCTTGCATCAAAATACTTCCTGGCTGATGAATTGAGGATGGGTGAAGAGCAAAAAACCGATGGTGCGGGAGGGGGGACTCGAACCCCCACGCCTTGCGGCGCTGGAACCTAAATCCAGTGCGTCTACCAATTCCGCCACTCTCGCGGCTTGGCCGCAAAACTATCAACTAATAAGTGTAATATAATCAGTACGATGCTGTCACCCAAGCGAACCCGGCATCCCGCCTAAGTCATTATTCCCATTCTGTTTTTTTGTTGCCGGTGCCGGTCGAACACTACGAAAATTTCCCTGTTGCGTCCTGGTTGCTGCCGAAACGGCTGCGCCAGCCGGTCGAAGCCATCTACCGGTTTGCCCGCAGCGCGGACGATATTGCCGACGAAGGCGATGCCCCCGCAGCCACGCGCCTGCAACAGCTGGCGGCCTACCATGCCGAACTGGACCGCATCGAACGCGGCGAGCCCTCCCGCCATCCGGTATTTGTTCCGCTGGCGGCAGCCATCCGCGATTACGCCATCCCGCTATCGCCGTTTCGCGACCTGCTGTCGGCCTTCGCGCAGGACGTCGAAAAAACCCGTTACGCCAGTTTCGGCGAGGTCATGGACTACTGCCGCCGCTCGGCCAATCCGGTAGGACGCCTGATGCTGCACCTGTACGGCGACCGCGATCCGCGCCACCTGGCCTATTCGGATGCCATTTGCAGCAGCCTGCAACTGATCAATTTCCTGCAGGACATCGCGGTCGATTACCGGAAAGACCGCATCTATCTGCCGCAGGACGAATTGGACGCGCACCATGTCGGCGAAACGCAGATCGCCCAGGGCGACACGCACGGCCTGTGGCACATGATGATGCACAAGCAGATCGAGCGCGCGCGCAAATTATTGCAGGCCGGCGCGCCGCTTGGCCGGCAGCTCAAGGGGCGCATCGGGCTTGAGCTGCGCGTGACCATCCTCGGCGGCGAAACCATCCTGCGCAAACTGCACGCCGACCCCGGATGCGTGTTCCACAATCGGCCGGTGCTGACCAAAAAGGACTGGATCGTCATGCTCGGACGCGGGGTTTTTTGAACATGGACGCCCATCGGTATTGCCAGGAACGCGCCGCGGCCAGCGGCTCCAGCTTCTACTACAGCTTCGTCCTCCTGCCGCGCGAGGCGCGGCGTGCGATCACCGCGTTTTACGCCCTGTGCCGCGAACTCGACGACGTGGTGGACGAATGCCACGAACGTCAGGTGGCCGAAGTCAAGCTCGACTGGTGGCGCGGGGAAATCGCGCGGTTTGCCGCCGGGGTGCCGGAGCATCCGGCGACCCGCGCCCTGCTCGACACCCCGCAGGGCAGCAACGCGCCCGCCGCCCTGCTGCTGGAAATCGTCGACGGCATGGCAATGGATCTCGACTGCGTACGCTATCCCGATTTCAAATCGCTCAACCTGTACTGCTACCGCGTGGCCGGCGTGGTCGGCGAAGTGGCGGCAGCGATTTTCGGTGGCCCGCGCAGCGAGGACGACCGCGACATCCGCCGTTATGCGCACGAGCTGGGCCTTGCGTTGCAGCTCACCAACATCATCCGCGACGTCGGCGAGGACGCGCGGCGCGGACGCATCTACCTGCCGCAGGATGAGCTGGCGCGCTTCGGCGTCGCCGAGGCCGACATCCTGAATGGCTGCAGCACGCCCGAATTCCAGGCGCTGATGCAGTTCCAGTTCGAACGCGCCAGCGCGCATTACGAAAGCGCTTTCGCTACCCTGCCCGTGCGCGCGCGCCGCGCGCAGCGCCCGGGGCTGGCGATGGCGGCGATTTACCGCACCCTGCTGGACGAAATCCGGCGCGCCGGATTTCCCGTGCTGAATGCGCACGTCTCGCTCACGCCGCTGCGCAAGCTGTGGCTGGCCGGCAGGACCTGGCTGTTTCCATGAAGTCGCGTGTGGCCGTCGTCGGCGGCGGCTGGGCCGGTTGCGCCGCCGCGCTGACGCTGGCCGAAGCGGGCGTCGCCGTCACGCTGTTTGAGGCTGGCCGCACCCTGGGCGGACGCGCCCGCGCAGTCGAACTCGAGGGTCAGCGGCTCGACAACGGTCAGCACATTCTGCTCGGCGCGTATGAACAGACGCTGCAGCTGATCGCCCGCCTGCAACCGGCTGCGACGCCCGATGGCCTGTGGCGCCTGCCGCTCACCCTTAACCAGCCGCCGGATTTCAGCCTGGCCTGCCCGCGCCTGCCGGCGCCGCTGCATTTGCTGGCAGGCCTGCTCGGCGCCCGGGGCTTAAGCTGGCGCGACAAGCTGGCCGCCGCCCGCTGGGCACATGGCCTGCTGAATGGCACGGATACGTCAACCCACCTGAGCGTCAGCCAGCTCACCCGCAGCCAGCCCGAAAAACTGCGCCGCCTGCTGTGGCATCCGCTGTGCGTATCCGCGCTCAACACGCCGCCGGACATGGCCAGCGCCAGGGTCTTCCGCGACACGATCCGCGCCGCCTTCGGCGGACGCAACCATCACAGCGACCTGCTGCTGCCGCGCCGCGACCTGACGGCGCTGTTTCCCGCGCCGGCTGCCGCCCGGGTGATCGAACTCGGCGGCGAAGTGCGTCAGTCCTGCCGGGTGACCACGCTCGACGCCGCAGCGGATGCCGTCACTGTCGGAACGCGCGATGCGTCGATGGCCTGCAGCCACGTCGTCATCGCCGTGGCGCCGCAGCATCTGGCGGGGCTGGCTGCGGCGATTCCGCAACTCGAACCCGTGCTGCATGGGGTGGCGGCCTTTGCCTACCAGCCGATTGCCACCGCTTATTTCCAATACGATCCGGCTTTTCGACTGCACAAACCGCTGTTCGCCCTGACGGACGGACCTGCGCAATTCGTGTTCGATCGCGGCCAGAGCCATGGCCAGCCGGGCTTACTGGCGCTGGTTGCCAGCGCCGCGGCGAACCTGCCGGTGGACTGGATGGATCTGGCCGCCGCCCAGTTGCAGCGCATTGCCCGCCCCGGCCCGCCACGCTGGCGCAAAAGCATCGTCGAAAAACAGGCGACTTACGCCTGCGTGCCGAACATGGCGCGCCCTGCCGTCCGCACCGCGCACCCGCGCGTTTTTCTGGCGGGCGATTACACTGCCGGGCCTTACCCCGCCACGCTCGAAAGCGCAACACTGAGCGGAGTACAATCGGCTCGCACCTTACTCGAACAGCTATGAAAGACTATTCTCCCCATCCTGACCTGCTCGCAGGCCGCGTCATCCTCGTCACCGGCGCCAGCTCGGGCCTCGGCCGCGCCGCCAGCCTGGCATTTGCACGCCACGGCGCCACCGTCGCCCTGCTGGCGCGCGACGAAGCCAGGCTCGAGGCGGTGTACGACGAAATCCTGGCCGCAGGTGGCCCGGAGCCTGCGATGTTTCCATACGACCTCGCTGCCGCCGACGACCGCAGCCTGGAAATGCTGGCCGGCACCATCGCGCAACACCTGAAGCGGCTCGACGGATTGCTGCACAGCGCGCACCAGTTCTACAGCCTGACCCCGCTGGAACTGCAGACGCTGGAACAGTGGCAGACCCTGATGCGGGTCAACCTGATTGCGCCGTTTGCACTGACCCGTGCCTGCCTGCCGCTGCTGAAACAGGCGCCGGATGCCTCGGTGATGTTCACCGGCGAAACCCATGGCCATCAGCCCAGCGCGTACTGGGGTGGCTATGCCGTGGCGAAGTCGGGCCTGGAAACGCTCACCCGCATCTGGGCCGCCGAACTCGGCGCGAACGAAAACCTGCGCATCAACACCCTGATTCCCGGACAGGTGGCGACCACCCTGCGCTCGCGCACCCATCCCGGGCTGGCGCCCGAAACCCTGCCCAGCGTGGACGATCTGATGCCGTGGTATCTGTATCTGATGGGTGCGGACGGCCGCACGGTGCGAGGCCAGATTATTGAATGCCAATCCTGATATCCGCACGCCGATGAAAATCGGCCGCTACGAGATACTTGATGAAGTGGGCCAGGGCGCCATGGGCACCGTTTACCGGGCGCGCGATCCGCTGATCGAACGGACGGTTGCCATCAAGGCGGTGCCCATCGCGCAGTTGCGGCAGGAAGGTGCCGATGCGGAATCGCGATTCCTGCGCGAAGCGCAGAGCGCCGGGCGGCTGTCGCACCCCAATATCGTGACCATCTACGACGTCGGCGAAACCGACGGGCTCGCCTACATCGCCATGGAGTATCTTCCCGGCGCGACGCTGCGCGACATCATGAACAAGGGGCCGATGCCGCTCGATCTGGTGCTCGATACCGCCACGCAGATGGCCGGGGCGCTGGCGTTCGCCCACGAGCACGGCGTCATTCACCGCGACATCAAACCCGCCAACGTCGTTGTCACCGGCCGGGGCGGGAGCGTCAAGCTGACCGATTTCGGCATCGCGCATCTCCTCAACAGCGAGCACACCCAGACCGGTCAGATGCTCGGCTCGCCGCGCTACATGTCGCCCGAACAGGCGATGGGGCGCGAGATCGATGGCCACTCGGATATTTTTTCACTGGGCGCCGTGTTGTACGAAATGCTCACCGGACAATACGCTTTCGACGCTGACAGCCTGCCCGCCATCGTGTACCGGGTGATCCACGAAGCCCCCGTACCTGCAACGTCGCTACGCGCCCAGCTGCCTGGCGCACTGGCCAGCTTGCTGGCGCGCATGCTGGACAAGAATCCGCAGGCGCGGCCGGATGCCCGCGCCCTGGTCAACGCCCTCCATGCGTTGGCCCCGGCTGCACCACACGTGCCGCCCCCACTCCCCTCCAACCGCATCTCGCGCCTGTTGCCCATACGGGCATTTGTCACACCGGTCGCCGTGTTCCTGCTGATCGGGGTGGGCATCATCGTCATTGGCTATTTCACCGCCCCCGCCCCGCAACCGGCGCAGCCCCCCACGTCGCCACCCGCCAGCGACTTGCAGGATGCCGCCCCACAGCCGGATCAAGATGCGGCAACGGACAGCCAGCCGTCAGCCGTACCAACCGAGACCGCCCCCCCGACGCAAAAACTGCCCGCTGCAGCGGACGCCTACCTGGCCGGCCTCGACAAAAAACAGGTTGAATTGCGCATCATGCGCACCGAACTGCTGCTGCAATACACCGAGCAGCATCCCGACGTCGTGCAAGTGGATCGGCAGCTCGAACAGCTGCGCATCGAGCGGCGCAGATATCTGCAGCAACTGAAGAAGAACTAGACCGACTACCAGTTGGTCTCGCGTTCGGCGGTTGCGGACACCTTGTGGATGCTGAGGCGGCGCCGGTGAATTCGGCCTCCGGGTCAAGCCGCGCAGGCCTATGAGCTGTTTGAGGATGCCATATACCATCACGCTGTCGAGCGTGGCCACGGCCACGCTCCCAGCGTGCCAATCACCTGCGACGCCAGGCTGACGCCGTAGGCGACACTGTAGCCGATGAAGTTATTTCGGGTCGTGCGACTTGGATTCCACCTGGCCGGTTTCGATGCGGTCGAGCTCGGCATCCAGATCGGCCTCGGACAGCGGCGCGTATTCCACCTCGGCCGCGGGCTCGGGCTTGGTAATGAACGAGGCAACGACGATGCCCAGTTCATACAGAATCCACACGGGCACCGCGAGCATGAACTGCGAAATCACGTCGGGTGGGGTGAAGATCGCGCCAACGACAAACGCGCCGACGATGACATAAGGCCGGATCTCGCGCAGCTTGGCGATCGACACCATGCCCATTTTGACCAGCAGCACCACCGCGACCGGGACTTCGAATGCAATGCCGAAGGCCATGAACAGGGTCAACACGAAGTCGAGGTACTTGCCGATGTCGGTCATCACCGCCACGCCTTCGGGTGCCACGCCGACGATGAACCCAAACACCACCGGAAACACCAGGAAATAGGCGAACGCCATTCCCAGCAAAAAAAGGAGCACGCTGGCGATCACCAGGGGTACGCCGATGCGTTTTTCGTTCTGATAGAGGCCGGGCGCGACGAACGCCCACATCTGATAGAACACCCACGGCATCGCCAGCAAAAAGGCCGTCATCATGGTGACCTTGATTGGCACGAAGAAAGGCGTGGTGACCTCGGTGGCGATCATCTGCCCGCCTTGCGGCAGGGCAGCGAGCATCGGCTGGGCGAGCAGCGCATAGAGATCCTGCGCCCACGGAAACAGCACGACGAACAGCACCACCACCGCAATCACCGCGCGCAGCAGACGGTCTCGCATTTCGATGAGATGCGAGATAAAGGTGTCTTCGGGATTGCTCATGGGGCTTTTCCGGCGGGCTCGGCGCGCGCCGTTTCCACCTCGGCAGATGGCGTGGGTGTGACAGCGTTCTGGTCAGGCTCGTCAAGCGGAAGGCTCTGCTGCGGCGCCTGCTCCATCTCGATCTGCTTCGTGGCAGGCTCAGTGACAGGGCGCTCGCCCTCGGTCACCGCCATGGCCGCCACCACCTTGTTGACGCTGCTCGCCTCGTCGCGCAGATAGTCATCGACCGCGGTCGCCTGCTGCTCGACGCCCGATACCGCAGACTCGACCGACGCCTTGAAGTCCTGGCCGACACGGCGCATTTCATCCAGCTGAATTTCGTGACTGATGTCCGACTTCACGGATGACACATAGCGCTGCATGCGGCCGTACAGATGCCCGGCCGTGCGCGCCACCTTGGGCAGGCGCTCAGGGCCAATGACAATCAGCGCCACCACGCCGATGAGGATGAGTTCAGCAAAACCGAAGTCGAACATGATTTAGGTAGAGGATTCAAGCCAAAAGTGACAAGAAGCGCACCTTGTCAGGCGCGCTTTGCCTCCTGGGTCTCAGCTCTGCTGCTTGTCCTTGACTTCGACGTCGATGGTGCGGCCCTGCTCGTCCTTCTCGGCGATCTTGGGTGCATCGTCCTTCACGCCTTCCTTGAAGCCCTTGACCGCGCCACCGAGATCGCTGCCGATGTTGCGCAGTTTCTTGGTGCCGAAAATCAGCAGCACGACCACCAGAACGATCAGCCAATGCCAGATGCTAAAAGCGCCCATGCTATTTCTCCTTTAAATTAACTGCGGTCAACGGGATCGCCGCCGCCAAATACGTGAACGTGAATGTGGAACACTTCCTGACCGCCACCGCGCCCGGTATTGATCAGCGTCTTGAAGCCTGCGTCGAGCCCCTGCTCCTTCGCCAGGCGCGGCGCCAGCAGCAGCATCTTGCCAAGCAGCTTTTCATGCTCGGGCGTGCAGTCGGCGAGCGTCGCGATATGCAGCTTCGGAATAATCAGGACATGCACCCGCGCGAACGGGTGGATATCGTGAAACGCCAGCACCTCGTCGTCTTCGTAAACCTTGCTGCACGGCAACTGGCCGGCAGCGATTTTGCAGAAAATGCAGTCACTCATGTCGATTCGCCTGGTCGATTCGCTTTTTCAGCCAGCCCGGACAGTCCCTCGCGGCGCGCCAGTTCGTTCAGCACATCCGCCAGCTTGAGTCCCTTGTGCGCCAGCAGCACCAGGGTATGAAACCACAAATCGGCGACTTCGTAGATGATCTTTTCGGGCTGGTCGTCCTTCGCCGCCATCACGGTCTCGGTCGCCTCCTCGCCGATCTTTTTCAGGATGGCGTCGGTGCCCTTGGCATACAGCCCGGCCACGTAGGAGCTGTCGGGTGCGGCCTGCTTGCGCGCCTCCAGCGTTGCGGCGAGACGGTCGAGGATGTCGCTCATTTGCGGTAGATCTCGTCGGGGTTTTTCAGCACCGGGGCGGTCGTTACCCAGTGGCCGTCTTCAAGCTTCTGGAAAAAACACGAGCGCCGTCCGGTATGACACGCAATACCGCCAAGTTGTTCAATTTTCAGCAGCACCACATCATTGTCGCAGTCGGTGCGGATTTCGCTGACGGTCTGCACGTGGCCGGATTCCTCGCCCTTGCGCCACAGCTTGTTGCGCGAGCGTGACCAGTAGACGCCGCGTCCGGTGCGTGCGGTTTCCTCCAGCGCCTCGCGGTTCATCCAGGCCACCATGAGGATTTCACCGCTGGCGGCATCCTGGGCGATCACCGGCACCAGGCCTTGCGCGTCCCATTTGACGGCATCGAGCCAGTCGCTCACAGCCGCACCTCGATGCCGTGCTGCTTCATGTATTTTTTCGCCTCGTCGATGCCGTATTCGCCGAAGTGGAAAATGCTCGCCGCCAGCACCGCATCGGCATGGCCTTCCCTGACGCCGTCGACCAGATGCTGGAGATTGCCGACGCCGCCGCTGGCGATGATGGGAATGTCGACCGCGTCGGAAATCGCGCGGGTCAGTTCCAGGTCGAAGCCGCTCTTGGTGCCGTCGCGGTCCATCGAGGTGAGCAGCAGTTCGCCTGCCCCCAGGCTCGCCATTTTCTTCGCCCACTCGACCGCATCGAGGCCGGTGGCCTTGCGGCCGCCGTGGGTGAAGACTTCCCAGTGATCATTCACCCACTTGGAATCGATGGCCACCACGATGCACTGGCTGCCGTAGCGGTCGGCTGCATCCTTCACCAACTGCGGGTTCACCACTGCCGAAGTGTTGATGCTGACCTTGTCGGCGCCGGCGTTGAGCAGGCGCTGCACGTCGCCCACTTCGCGCACGCCGCCGCCAACGGTGAGCGGAATGAACACCTCGGCGGCGACGGCTTCGATGATATGCAGGATCAGGTCGCGGTCGTCGGACGACGCGGTGATATCGAGGAAGGTCAGTTCGTCGGCGCCCGCCTCGTTGTAGCGGCGCGCGATTTCGACCGGATCGCCGGCGTCCTTCAACTCGACGAAATTGATGCCCTTGACCACGCGGCCATGGGTGACGTCCAGACAAGGAATGATGCGCTTTGCCAGCATGGTCAGTCTCTGCGATCAGACGCCGAACACACCGCCCGCCAGTTCGTCGGCGAGCTTTTGTGCCACGACAAAATCAAGCGTGCCCTGGTAGATCGCGCGGCCGGTGATCGCGCCGATGATGCCGTCCTTGGCGACGGTGGACAGCGCCCTGACGTCGTCGAGGTTGGTGACGCCGCCGCTGGCGATGACCGGAATCGAGAGCGCCTGCGCCAGCCTTTGCGTGGCTTCGATGTTGACACCGCTCAGCATGCCGTCGCGCCCGATGTCGGTGTAGATGATGGCTTCGACGCCGTAGCCTTCGAAACGCTTGGCCAGATCGACGACGTCGTGGCCGGTGATCTTGGACCAGCCTTCGACCGCGATCTTGCCGTCACGGGCGTCGAGCCCGACCATCACGTGGCCGGGGAAGGCGTCGCAGGCTTCGTGCAAAAAGCCGGGGTTCTTGACCGCGGCGGTGCCGATGATGACGTAGCGCACGCCGTCGTCGAGATAGCGCTCGATGGTGGCGAGGTCGCGGATGCCGCCGCCGAGCTGCACCGGCATGTCGTCGCCGACCGCATCGACGATCGAGCGAATCGCCGCATCGTTGATCGGTTTGCCGGCAAACGCGCCGTTGAGGTCGACCAGATGCAGGCGGCGCGCACCGAGTTCCTTCCAGTGGCGGGCGGTTGCTGCCGGGTCTTCGGAAAACACGGTGGCACTGTCCATCTCGCCTTGTTCCAGGCGCACGCAGTGGCCGTCTTTAAGGTCGATCGCAGGAATAATTAACATGGCTGATCAGCAGGGTCGCACAGAAAAGAATTAGGCGCAGGCAGCGCCGGACATGTCGCAGGCAGAATCGATCTCGCCCGGATTCCAGGTTACAAAATTGCCGAGCAGCGTCAAACCGTCGTTCTGGCTTTTTTCCGGATGGAACTGGACGGCAAAGATATTCCCCGTCGCCACCGCGCAGGTGAACGGGAAGGGGTAATGCGAAAATCCCGCAATCACCTCGGGCGAGGTCGGCTGCACGAAGTAGCTGTGGACGAAGTAGAAGCGCGCGCCCTCCTCGATCCCTGCCCACAGCGGATGCGGGGTCGCCTGATGGACGTTGTTCCAGCCCATGTGCGGCACCTTGAGTTTGTTACCGTCCGCGTCGACCATCGCCTCGTGCGGAAAGCGCTGCACGGTTCCGGGCAAGATGCCGAGGCACGCGGTATCGCCTTCCTCGCTGTGCTCGAACAGGACCTGCATGCCCATGCAGATGCCCAGAAACGGCTTGCTGCGGGCTGCGTCGACGATCGCCTGGCGCAGGCCGCGCGCGTCGATCTCGCGCATGCAGTCGGGCGCGGCGCCCTGCCCCGGAAACACCACGCGGCCGGCTGCGGCAATCACCGCGGGGTCGGAGGTGACCACCACGCTCGCCGCCGGCGCAACGTGCTCGATGGCCTTGGACACCGAACGCAGATTGCCCATGCCGTAGTCGACGACGGCGATATCGACGCTCACCCCGCAGCCCTCTCGTTGAAATTCATAGGGCGCCTTTTGTCGACGGCAGTACGTCGCCCATGCGCAGGTCGGCCTCCACCGCCATGCGCAGCGCGCGGCCAAAGGCCTTGAAAATCGTCTCGGCCTGATGGTGCGCGTTGATGCCGCGCAGGTTGTCGATGTGCAGCGTGACGCCGGCGTGATTGATGAAGCCGCGGAAGAATTCGAGGAACAGATCGACGTCGAATTCGCCGATGCGCGCACGCGTGTAATCGACGTGGTATTCCAGCCCGGGGCGTCCCGACAGGTCGATCACCACGCGCGACAGCGCCTCGTCGAGCGGCACATAGGCGTGGCCGTAGCGGCGGATGCCCTTCTTGTCGCCGAGCGCCTGGGCAAAGGCCTGACCAAAGGTGATCCCGGTGTCTTCCACCGTGTGATGGGCGTCGATGTGCAGATCACCGCGGGCCTCAATGTCGAGGTCGATCAGGCCATGACGCGCAATCTGGTCGAGCATGTGGTCGAGAAAGGGCACGCCGGTGGCGAGCTTGCTGACGCCGGTGCCATCAAGATTGAGACTGACCGTGATCTGGGTCTCGAGGGTGTTGCGGGTGACTTGGGCGGTGCGCATGGCGTCTGGAAATAAGGCTGTAAACGGATTCTAGCAGGCCGCTCTGGTTTTCAGCACAGCGCTTTCAACGCGGCAAGCAGCGCTGCGCATTGCGCATCGGTGCCGACGGTGATGCGCAGGAAGGGCGCGATGCGGGCCGGGTTTTTGAAATGACGCACGATGATGCTGTGTTCGCGCAAGCGCGCGGCCAGTTCTGCGCCGTCATGCACCGGATGGCGGGCAAGGATGAAATTGGCGCTGGAGGGCAGCACTTCGAAGCCGAGCGCTTCTATTTCAGCCACCAGCCGGGTGCGGGTTGCCACCACCTTCGCGCAGATGGATTCGAACCAGGCCCGGTCTTCGATCGAAGCCAGCGCGCCGGCCTGGGCAAAGCGGTCGAGCGGGTAGGAGTTGAAGCTGTCCTTGACCCGGTTGAGCGCCTCGATCAGATGCGCCTGGCCGATGGCGTAGCCGACGCGCAGACCGGCCAGCGCGTGCGATTTCGACAGGGTGCGGACGACCAGCAGTTGCGGGTAGCGCGCCACCAGTTCCACTGCCGATTCGCCGCCGAAGTCGATATAGGCCTCGTCGATGACGACGACCGAGTCCGGGTTACCGGCCAGCAGGTGCTCGATTTCGTTCAGTGCCAGGAGGCGCCCGGTCGGCGCATTGGGGTTGGGGAAGATCACCCCGCCGTTAGGCGTCAGGTAATCGTCGACATGGATCTCGAACGTTTCGGTGAGCGGAACCATGCGGTAAGCAATTTCGTACAGCCCGCAATACACCGGATAAAAGCTGTAGGTGATGTCGGGAAACAGGATGGGCTGGTCGTGCTTCAGCAGCGCCAGAAACGCATGCGCCAGCACCTCGTCGGAACCGTTGCCGACGAACACCTGCTCGTCGCCAACATCGTGCAATGCGGCAATACCGGCACGCAGGCGGTCGGAACCCGGGTCGGGATACAGGCGCAGGGTGTCGGCGGCCTCGGCGCGCACGGCGTCGAGCACCCGCGGACTGGGGCCGTAGGGGTTTTCGTTGGTATTGAGCTTGACCAGATTGGCCAGCTTCGGCTGCTCGCCCGGCACATAGGGCGTCAAGCCGCGCACCACGGCACTCCAATAGCGACTCATCGGAATAGCGGGCTCACTTATGGACCAGGCGGTATTCGGCGGAACGCGCGTGCGCCTGCAGGCCTTCGCCGTAGGCCAGGGTGGCGGCGATCCGGCCCAGCGTCTGCGCGCCGGCCTGCGACACCTTGATCAGGCTGCTGCGCTTCTGGAAGTCGTACACCCCCAGCGGCGACGAGAAGCGCGCAGTGCGCGAGGTGGGTAAAACATGATTCGGCCCGGCGCAGTAATCGCCCAGCGCCTCGCAGGTGTGCTTGCCCATGAAGATCGCGCCGGCGTGACGCAAGCCGGGCAGCAGCGCGTCGGGGTCGGCCACCGACAGTTCCAGGTGCTCCGGCGCGATAGTGTTCGAGATCGTCACCGCGTCGTCGAGGTCGCGCGTCTTGATCAGCGCCCCGCGGTTGGTCAGCGAGGTGCGGATCACCTCGCTGCGCGGCATCTCGTCGATCAGTTTGTCGATCGCCGCCGCCACCGCGTCGAGATAGGCGGCATCGGGCGACAGCAGGATCGACTGCGCCATTTCGTCGTGCTCGGCCTGCGAGAACAGGTCCATCGCCACCCATTCCGCCGGCGTGTTGCCGTCGGCGATGATCAGAATTTCCGAGGGGCCGGCGATCATGTCGATGCCCACGATGCCGAACACGCGGCGCTTGGCTGCCGCCACGTAGGCGTTGCCGGGGCCGACGATCTTGTCGACCTGCGGCACCGTCGCTGTTCCATATGCGAGCGCCGCAACTGCCTGCGCACCGCCGATGGTGAACACGCGGTCAACCCCGGCAATCGCGGCGGCAGCCAGCACCAGTTGATTCTGCTCGCCGCCCGGTGTCGGCACCACCATGATGAGTTCGCCGACGCCGGCGACCTTGGCCGGAATCGCGTTCATCAGCACCGACGACGGATACGCCGCCTTGCCGCCCGGCACATACAGGCCGACGCGGTCGAGCGGGGTAATCTTCTGCCCCAACACGGTGCCGTCGTCCTCGGTGTAGGTCCACGACGCCTGGGTTTGCTTCTCGTGATAGCGGCGCACGCGATCCGCCGCAGCTTCCAGCGCCTGGCGGGTGTCGGCAGGCAAGTTTTCGTGCGCGGCCTGCAGTTGCGCTGCGTTGATCTCAAGACTGGCCAGCGAGGCCGCCGGCAGGCGGTCGAAACGCTCGGTGTATTCGAGCACCGCGGCGTCGCCGCGCTTTTTGACGTCATGCAGGATCGCGGCCACCGTCTGTTCGATGGCGGCATCGGCGGCATCGTCGAATTGCAACAGGCGGGCAAGGCGGGCCTGAAAATCAGGCTGCGCGCTATCGAGGCGGGTGAGCGTAACCACGGGATTCCTGCTTCAAAAATAGGATCGGAAGATGGTTCTAATTGTACCGGTTTTTAACGACTGACCGCGCCCCACTCCCACAGAGGCTTCCGGGTTGAAAGTCATACTGATTCCGGGCGTTAGACAAAGTCCAGATCATGGATTATCATATGATCATGCTTTACACGCGCGACAACATGGCCGGCCTTTTGCGCAGCCACGACATCAATCCGACCCACCAGCGGATCGAGATTGCGCACGCGCTGTTTTCGCGGCAGGAACACCTCTCGGCCGACCAGGTGATGGCGATCGTCAACACGTGCCACTCCGAAACCTCCAAGGCCACGGTCTACAACACGCTCAGGCTGTTTCTCGAAAAAGGCCTGGTGCGTGAAGTCATCGTCGATCCCAGCAAGGTGTTCTACGACCCCAACACCCATCCGCATCATCATCTCTACGAGATCGACAGCGGCAAGTTGTCCGACATCGGTGCAGAGTACATGCAGGTTTCCGGCCTGCCGCCGCTGCCGGCAGGAACGGTGATCGAAGGCATCGACCTCATCGTGCGCGTCCGCCGCGCAAGTTGACCTCCCCCGCCCGTTGATGAAACGGGTTCTCATCGCCCCCTCCCTGCTCGACGCCCAGCTGGCTGTCGATGCGTTGTCCAGCCTCGGCATCGTCACCCACATCTTCAACGTCAATGCCGCCGGCGCACTGGGCGAAGTGCCGTTCATGCAGGTGCATCCCGAAGTATGGGTCGACGACGACGTGCAGGAAGCGCGGGCGCGCGAAGTATTGGCTGGATTGCGCGACGCGCTGCCACGCGACGAGAAAGCCTGCGCCCATTGCGGCGAACTCAATCCCGGAAATTTTCTGAGTTGCTGGCAGTGCGGACGCGCGTTGCCTGACTGAGCCGCTCGGGGTCAGGACGACAGCGGGTCTTGTTTCAGCGCATCAAGATGCTGCCGATACTGGCGCGCAAAAAACTGTTCCAGTTCGTCGATCACCTCGACCGCCACCACGCCGTGAATCAGGTGGCGGGTCATCTGCGCGGAAGCCTCGTGAAAAATGCGGTTGCGCTCCAGCATGGGGTAGGTCTGCATCAGGCGTTGAATCGCCTTAACCACGTTCTCCTGCTCGGGGCGCGGAATCGGCAGCGGTTCGGTGGGCGGCGCGGCGGCCATTTCGGCACCTTCCTTGCCCGCCAGAAAATCGGCGTATTCGAGCAAGGCCTGCTGCCGGGTTTCCGACAAATTTCTGAAGATCGACAACAGGCGCTTGCTGTCGCGCATCAGCGGCTGCGCCCCTTGACCGGGCGTTTCAGCGCCACGACATCGACATTGCACTGCTGAAACTTGTTGTCGACGAAGCTGATGAAGGCATCGAGCAGCTTGCTGCGGAATTTCTCCGGTGCGTAAACCATGGTCAGCTCCCGCGTCAGCCGGGGATTCAGCGGCACCGCGACCAGCGTGCCAAGCTGGATTTCCTTGGTGACAGTGGAGGCCGACATGATGGCAACGCCGAGATTGGCCTCGACCGCGCCCTTGATCGCCTCGCGGCTACCGAGCTCCATCTCGATGTGCAGGTCGTCTGAGTTGACGTCATGGTCCTTGAAGAAATCGTCCACCACCTCGCGCGTGCCCGAGCCGTGCTCGCGCGACACATAGGGCTGGTCGGCGATATCGCGGGCGTCCACGCTCGAACGCGAGGCCAGCGCATGATTGGGCGAACAGATCATCACCAGCTCGTCCTCGCAGCACGCCAGCGTGATCAGGTTGGGGTTGTGCGACGGCGCTTCGATCAGGCCAACGTCGAGCGAATGGTCGCCCACTTTCGCCGCCACGGTTTCCGAGTTGGCAACGGTCAGGCGCGCCTGCACCTGCGGGAAACGCTCCTTGAATTCACCCAGGATGCGCGGCAGCAGATATTCGGCAATGGTGGTGGAGGCACCGATCATCAAGGGGCCCGTCACCTGCCCGGTCAGCTCGCCTACGCGCGCTTCCATCTCGGCGGTCAGGTCCAGAATGCGCTCGGCGTAGCCCAGTACCAGATCGCCTACGGGCGTCATCGAAATCTTGCCGTGGCTGCGCTCGAACAAACGCGTGTTGAAATGCTCTTCCAGTTGCTTGACCTGAAAGGTCACTGCAGGCTGGGTCATATAGAGGACATCCGCGGCTTTGGTGAAGCTGAGCTGCTTGGCAACGGTGTAAAATACTTGAAGTCTGCGGTCGGCCATAAATTCCCGTCCCGTGGTCAAAAAAGATTTTTATTCAACCACAAACCCGCCCGTGTTGAAACATCCTCATCAACAACCCCCTGTATTCGCAGACATTTCGTCAGCGCCCGGGCACCCGCCCGACGCCCCGCCCCGCCGTACCTGATCCGTTCATCCCGTGAACCGCGCGTTTTACATCATCCTGTCGGCGCAGTTCCTGTCGGCGCTGGCTGACAATGCCCTGCTCTTCGCAGCCATCGGCCTGCTGCTGTTTTTCTCGGCACCGGAATGGTTTTCACCGCTGCTGCAGACGGTTTTCGTCGTTGCCTACATCGTGCTGGCGCCGCTGGTCGGGCCGTTCGCCGACGCCCTGCCAAAAGGCCGCGTCATGCTGATCGCCAACACGGTCAAGTTCGCCGGCTGTCTCACCATGCTGGCCGGTCTGCACCCGCTGCTGGCCTACGCCATTGTCGGCATCGGCGCGGCGATGTATTCACCCGCCAAATACGGCATCCTCACCGAGCTCTTGCCACCCGAAAAACTCATCGTCGCCAACAGCTGGATGGAGGGCACCACCGTGGCCGCCATCGTGCTCGGTGCCATTATTGGCGGCGCGCTCATCAACCCGCAATTGGCCGAAGGCATTCTGTTCAACATCGGCCTGGACAGCCAGCTCATCGCGCCGAAATTTGCCATCGTCGCCATCACCAGCCTGTATCTCGGCGCCGCCATCGTCAACCTGTTCATCCCGCGCCTGCCGATCGACCACAGGCTCCCCAACCGATCGCCGCTGTTCATCCTGCACGACTTCTGGCACAGCTTCAAGCTGCTGTGGCGCGACCCGCTCGGCCAGGTTTCGCTCGCCGTCACCACGCTGTTCTGGGGCGTCGGCGCCACTCTGCGCCTGCTCATCATTGCCTGGGCCGCGCTCAACCTGAAATTCGGACTCGACCAGGCGACCCAGCTCACCGCCGCCACCGCATTCGGCATCGCCATCGGTTCGGTGCTGGCCGGCAAGTTTGTCCGCCTGCAACGCGCCGTCTGCGTCCTGCCCGCCGGCATCATCCTGGGCTTTGTGCCGATTGCGCTGATCTGGGTGGAAAGCCTGATCCCCGCCCTGTTGCTGTTGGTGCTGGCGGGGGCCTTGGCGGGTTATTTCGTGGTGCCGATGAACGCCCTGCTGCAGCATCGCGGCCACCTGCTGATGGGCGCGGGGCACTCCATTGCCCAGCAGAATTTCAACGAGAACATCAGCATCCTGCTGCTGACCGGCGCCTATGCCCTGATGGTGCGCGCCGACTGGCACATCCACACCATCATCTGGATATTCGGCCTGTTCATCAGCAGCGTGATGACCGCCATCTGGCTGCGGCATCGCCATGATGTCGTGCACTGAACGCACGGGTCAAACCTGCCGAACCGGCGTCGACGCCCCCATTTGAAGCATTGCTATCGTTCAGTCTACAGCGCGCAAGCTGATCCGAGCGGGAATACGCTCTCGCCGGTAGCAGGCTCATTTCGCAGAAAGCCGATTTTCCTTAAGGTACGCGGCGTATTTTTCGCGCGCTTTGGCCACCTTGGGCGCCACCACGAACTGGCAGTAGGGCTGATTTTGATTCTGATCGAAGTAGGCCTGGTGGTAATCCTCGGCGGGATGGAAGCTTGTCGCCGCGGTCACTTCGGTGACGATGGGTGCGTCGAATTGCCTGGCCGCCGTGAGTTCGGCGATCACCGCCTGTGCTTCGGCCTGCTGCTCAGGGGTGTGCCAGAAAATCGCCGAGCGATACTGGGTGCCGACGTCGTTGCCCTGGCAGTTTAATTGCGTGGGGTCATGCAGGGTGAAGAAGACGCCCAGCAGATCTCGATACGAGATCACGGCCGGGTCGAAGCTCACCTGCACCACTTCGGCATGGCCGGTGTCGCCGTTGCAGATGTCCTCATAGGTGGGATTCGCCGTGTGGCCGCCCATGTAGCCCGACACCGCGGATTCGACGCCGTGCAATTGGTTGAACACCGTTTCGAGGCACCAGAAACAGCCGCCTGCAAGGGTCGCTACCGCGTGGGTCATGTGATTGATCTCCGCTCAGATGACCGGCATCGTTTCCATGAACGATGCGCGCGCCGCCAGTTTGTCGGCGAGCCTCGCCAGATTGGGGTGCGCGCCGCGCCAGCCGGTTTCCGGGAAGCGCAGATTCAAGTAGCCGAGCGTACAGCCGCAGGCGACATCGGCCAGTGTCATGCTGTTGCCAAGGTACCAGGGCTTTTCGCCGAGCGCTTCGGACAGGGCTTCCAGCCCGCGGAACAGGGCTTTTTCCTGCAGCACCAGCCAGTCGCTGCTCTGCTGTTCAGACTGGCGTTTCCTTTCCAGATAAACCGCCACCGCGGCGTCGGTGACGCCATCTGCCAGCGCTTCGACGCCGCGCACGATCATGCGGCTTCTCGGTTCGGCGGGAATCAGGTGTGCGACCGGGCTGACATGGTCGAGATACTCGACGATGACGCGTGAATCGAACACGTTAACCCCATCTTCCAGCACCAGCACCGGCACTTTTCCCAACGGGTTGAGCGACGGCACGGGGCTGTCGGGCAGCCAGGGGTTTTCGACCTGGAGTTGGAACGGGATTTTTTTTTCCAGCAACACCACACGAACTTTGCGGCCGTAGGGGCTGGTGAGCGAGGTGACGAGTTTCATGCGGGTTCGAATCCTGTATCAGGCGTGGTTGTGGGCGCGCCATTATCGCCTGCCGGAAGCAGCGCTCCAATCCGTTCTCGCAGGGCCGGCAGCACTTCCAGCTCGAACCAGGGATTGCGCTTGAACCATAGACGATTGCGCGGACTGGGGTGCGGCAGCGGGAAATAATCCGGAGCGAAATCGCGCCAGGCAGCCACCGTGCCAGCCAGCGTGCGGCCACGACGTTTGCCCAGGTAATACGCCTGGGCATAGGCGCCGACCAGCAAGGTAAGACGGATGTCGGGCATGGCGGCACGCAGTTGCGGATGCCAAAGCGGCGCGCATTCCAGGCGCGGCGGCAGGTCGCTGCCGTTGACCGTGCCGGGATAGCACAGGCCGGCGGGGACGATGGCGATGCGCGAGACGTCGTAGAACGCGTCGCGCGTCATGCCCAGCCATTGCCTCAGCAGGTCGCCCGACGGGTCATTCCATGGAATGCCGGTCTCGTATACGCGCCGTCCCGGCGCCTGGCCGACGATCAAGAGGCGCGCAGTGGGTGAAGCACGAAGAATGGGGCGCGGCGGATGCGGCAGGTGCGCGGCACAGACCGTGCAGGCCTGCACCCGCGCCATCAGCGCTGAAAACGCAGGGGCGCTGACGTCAGACTGCGTGGTCGACGATGAACTGCTTGACCGCATTGACGTCGGCATCCATGAGGTGCTTTTTCTGCGGTCGCGCTTCCAGGTCGGCGAGTTCGGCCGGGCGCACCGGCTCGATGCCGAGCGCCTCGCGGATGGCGTCCTCGAACTTTGCCGGCTGCGCAGTTTCCATGCAGACCAGCGGCACGCCGGGCTCGCGGTGCTCGAGTCCGACCTTGAGGCCGTCGGCGGTGTGCGGGTCGATCATCGTGCCGTACACCTCGTATACGGTGCGGATGGTGTCCATGCGGTTGGCATGATTGCTCGAACCCGACACCACGCCAAACTTGGCGACGCGGTCGAACAGGCCGTCTGCGTTGAGATCGAAACTGCCGCCGGATTCCACCGCAGCCCACAGGCTGCGGACTTTGGCCGCATCGCGTCCGGCCAGATCGAACACGAAGCGCTCGAAGTTGGAGGCCTTGGAGATGTCCATCGACGGGCTGGAAGTATGCTTCGTTTCCGGACGCGGACGATAAACGCCAGTGCGGAAGAACTCGTCGAGCACGTCGTTTTCATTGGTGGCAACAATCAGCTTTTTAATCGGTAGCCCCATCTGGCGCGCGATGTGGCCGGCGCAGACGTTGCCGAAGTTGCCCGACGGCACCGAGAACGACACCTGCTGATCGTTGCTCCGGGTCGCCGCGAAATACGCCTTGAAGTAGTACACGCTCTGCGCCGCGACGCGCGCCCAGTTGATCGAGTTGACCGCACCGATGTGGTGGCGCGTCTTGAATTCGAGGTCGTTCGACACCGCCTTGACGATGTCCTGGCACTGGTCGAACACGCCGCGTATCACCAGATTATGGATGTTGGCGTCTTGCAGCGCATACATCTGCGCCTGCTGGAAGCGCGTCATGCCGTGCTCGGGCGACAGCATGAAGACGCGGATGCCGCGCTTGCCGCGCATCGCGTATTCGGCGGCTGAACCGGTGTCGCCCGAGGTTGCGCCGAGGATGTTGAGCTCGCCGCCGGTTTTCTCCAGCACGTACTCGAACAGGTTGCCCAGGAGCTGCATCGCCATGTCCTTGAACGCCAGCGTCGGGCCGTTCGACAACGCCAGCACATGTAAACCGGGCTCCAGGGTTTTCAGCGGGGTGATGTCCTCGGCGTTCTCGCCCGGGTTGGTGTAGCGATAGACATCGGCGGTGTAGGTTTTGTCGATCAGCGTGCGCAGGTCATCGTGCGGGATGTCGTCGATCAGGCGCGACAGCACGGCGAAGGCCAGTTCACGGTAATTCATGCCGCGCATCGCTTCGAGTTCGGCGGGCGTGAAGCTCGGGTAGGTCTCCGGCACATAGAGGCCACCGTCGCTGGCCAGCCCGCCGAGCAGGATTTCGGAGAAGCGGAGCTGCGGCGCGAGGCCGCGGGTGCTGAGGTATTTCATTGCCTGACCTCCTTACTTGGACGCCAGCTCTTCGAGGCGGATGCGCATCACCTGCCCCGCCACCGCATCCAGCGCCTCGATCTTGGCGATCGCGGCGTTGATGTTCTTCTCCACCGTGATGTGGGTCAAGAGAATGATGTTGACCTGCTCCTCGCCCTCGGCCGGCTCCTTCTGCACCATGGCGTCGATGGAGATGTTGCCGTCGGCCAGGATGCGGGTGATGTCGGCCAGCACGCCGGGGCGGTCGAAGGCGGACAGACGCAGGTAGTACGCGGTGCGCACCTCGTCCATCGGCAGGATCGGGGTGTCAGCCAGCTGGTCGGGCTGGAACGCCAGATGCGGCACGCGGTGGTGCGGGTCGGCGGTGTGCAGCCGGGTGACGTCGACGAGGTCAGCGACCACCGCAGACGCAGTCGGCTCGGCGCCGGCACCGGCGCCGTAATACAGTGTCGGACCGACGGCGTCGCCCAGGACCAGCACGGCGTTCATCGCGCCGTCGACGTTGGCGATGAGCCGCCGCTCGGGAATCAGCGTCGGATGCACGCGCAGCTCGATGCCGTTTTCGGCGCGGCGCGCGATGCCCAGCAATTTAATCCGATAGCCCAGTTCCTCGGCGTACTGCACGTCCTCGCGCGTCAGCTTCGATATGCCCTCGGTGTAGGCGCGGTCGAACTGCATCGGGATGCCGAAGGCGATCGCCGACAGGATGGTGAGCTTGTGCGCGGCGTCGATGCCCTCGATATCGAAGGTCGGGTCGGCCTCGGCGTAACCCAGTCGCTGCGCTTCCTTCAGCACGTCCTCGAAGGCCGCGCCCTTGTCGCGCATTTCGCTGAGGATGAAGTTGCTGGTGCCGTTGATGATGCCGGCCAGCCATTCGATGCGGTTGGCGGTGAGGCCCTCGCGCAGCGCCTTGATGATGGGAATTCCGCCCGCCACCGCCGCCTCGAATGCGACCATCACGCCCCGGGCCTGCGCCGCCGCGAAGATTTCATTGCCGTGCTTGGCGACCAGATGCTTATTGGCGGTGACCACGTGCTTGCCGTGGGCGATCGCCTGCATCACCAGTTCACGCGCCGGCTCCAGGCCGCCGATCAGCTCGACCACGATGTCGATGTCGGGATCGTCGACGACGTCGAAGGGGTTGGTCGTCAGCGGCAGGTCGCCGGCCAGCGCCCTGGCTTTTTCAAGATCGCGCACCGCTGCACGGACCACGCGGATTTCGCGCCCGGCGCGGCGGGCGATTTCTTCGGCATTGCGGCGCAGCACGGTGAGCGTGCCGCCCCCGACAGTTCCCAGGCCCAGCAGGCCGACGTTGATGGGTTTCATTTAAGCAATCTCAGTCAAAAAAATCTTTATCCGCGAAGTGCGCGAAGAAGCGCGAAGGAAACCCTAAAAGACCAATTCCAAGAACACGGTTTTTTGAATTGACTTCGCGTCCCTTCGCGTCCTTCGCGGATGAAAAATCAAAAAATCAGCGATGCGCACGCTGGCGGTCGAGGAACCGGCTCATGCGCGAAATCGCCTCGGTCAAATCTTCTTCGTGCGGCAGGAACACCACCCGGATGTGGTCCGGATGCGGCCAGTTGAAGCCGCTGCCCTGCACCACCAGCACGCGCTCCTCTTCCAGCAGGTTGAGAATGAACTTCTGGTCGTCGTGAATGTGATACAGCTTGGGATCGAGCTTCGGGAACAGATACATCGCCGCCTTCGGCTTCACGCAGCTCACGCCGGGAATCAGGGTCAGCAGCTCGTGCGCCAGGTCGCGCTGGCGCGTCAGCCGGCCGCTCGGCGCAACCAGATCGTTGATGCTCTGGTAGCCCCCCAGCGCCGTCTGGATCGCATACTGCCCCGGCACGTTGGAGCACAGGCGCATCGACGCCAGCATGTTCAGCCCTTCCAGATAATCCCGGGCATGGCGCTTGTCGCCCGACACGATCAGCCAGCCCGAGCGGTAGCCGCAGGCGCGGTAGTTCTTCGACAGGCCGTTGAAGGTGACGATCAGCACATCGTCGGCCAGCGAGCCGATCGAGGTGTGCACCACCCCGTCGAACAGCACCTTGTCGTAGATCTCGTCGGCGTACACGATCAGCTGGTGCTGACGTGCAATTTCCAGGATTTCAAGCAGCAGGTCGGTCGGATACAGCGCGCCGGTCGGATTGTTCGGATTGATGATGACGATCGCGCGCGTATTGGAGGTGATCCTGGCGCGGATATCGTCCAGGTCGGGCAGCCAGCCGGCGCCCTCGTCGCACAGGTAATGGCGCGGCTTGCCGCCGCCCAAGCTCACCGCAGCGGTCCACAGCGGGTAGTCGGGCGCCGGCACCAGCACTTCGTCGCCGTTGTTCAACAGCGCCTGCATCGCCATCACGATCAGCTCGGAAACGCCGTTGCCGATGAAGATGTCGTCGATCTGCACCCCGGGAATGCCCTTGCGCTGGGTCTCGTGCATGATCGCCTTGCGCGCCGAGAAGAGCCCCTTGGAATCGCTGTAGCCCGAGGCATTCGGCAGGTTCAGGATCACGTCCTGCACGATTTCCTCCGGCGCCTCGAAGCCGAACGGCGCCGGGTTGCCGATATTCAGCTTGATGATGCGCTGGCCTTCTTCCTCCATCTGCCGCGCGCGCGCCATCACCGGGCCGCGGATGTCGTAGCAGACGTTGTCGAGCTTCGACGATTTGCGGAGGGCGCGTAAGCATGGCGTGTCAGCCGTCACAATATTTTCCCGGTGGGCAAAAGAAAAATCAGGGCAACAATCAAGGCAAAACAATGCCTTGGAAAGCGCGCGATTTTACCGGAGCCGCCCTGCCCCGGCAAACGCCGTTGCGGCAGGCACACCGGGATTTCATTGAATCTGCTATGGTTTCAACATGAAACTGCACCTCAACACCGACGCCAATCAGCGGCTGTTCACCGGCTATGGCGACGATCACGTCCTCATCAACGGCCATCGCCACGAATCCAGCCTGCTGCTGACCCCGCGCGGCGTCGAGATCGCCCCCTGGGCAGGCCTCTGTTTCGAGGCGCTGACCGCCGCCCATTTCGAGTGGGTCGCGCTGCGCGAACTGGACATCCTGCTGCTCGGCACCGGCGCCCGACTGCGCTTCCCCCACCCTTCGCTGACGCAGGCGCTGACGGAATCCCGCATCGGGCTGGAAGTGATGGACATCGGCGCGTTGTGCCGCACCTACAACATTCTGATCGCCGAAGGCCGCAACGTCGCCGCCGCGGTGCTGATCGAGCCGGGCGGCGCCCCGGCTCGCGCTGGCGAAAAAAAGGACGGCCGCCCTCGCCCCGAATAAGCAAAAGCAAAAAGCCCCGAAAAAAATCGGGGCTTTTTGCTTGCATGACGCAGTGTTCGGGCTGGTGGGCAGTACAGGGCTTGAACCTGTGACCCCCGCCGTGTGAAGGCGATGCTCTACCGCTGAGCTAACTGCCCCGAAGCGGCGCGAATTAAACCACATTCGACCCGACGCGGTCAATTTCGACGTGGCCGGCCTATTAAACGCAGACGGTTAAACCCAGCCGGGTAAAATGGTCCTTTTTTTCCGCCCACCCCGCCATGATCCGCACCCGCTTCGCCCCCTCCCCCACCGGTTATCTGCATGTCGGCGGCGCGCGCACCGCGCTGTTCTCGTGGGCGTTCGCGCGTCATCACGGCGGCCAGTTCATCCTGCGCATCGAGGACACCGACATCGCGCGCTCCACCCCCGAGGCGGTGCGGGCGATCCTCGACGGCATGGCCTGGCTGGATCTGAATCACGACGAAGGCCCGTTCTACCAGACCAAGCGCCTGTACCGCTACAAGGAAGTGATCGGGCAGATGCTGGCCAGCGGCCAGGCCTACCACTGCTATTGCAGCACCGAGGAACTCGACGAAATACGCGAGGCGCAGCGTGCGCGCGGCGAGAAGCCGCGCTACGACGGTCGCTGGCGCCCCGAACCCGGCAAGACGCTGCCGGTGCCGCCGTCCGGCGTGCAGCCGGTAGTGCGCTTCAGGAATCCGACCGACGGCACGGTGTCGTGGAAGGACCTGGTCAAGGGCGTCATCGAGTTTTCCAATGCCGAGCTCGACGACCTCATCGTCGCGCGCGGCGACGGCACGCCCACCTACAACTTCTGCGTGGTGGTGGACGACTGGGACATGCAGATCACCCACGTCATCCGCGGCGACGACCACGTCAACAACACGCCGCGCCAGATCAATATCCTCAAGGCGCTGGGCGCGACCGTGCCGCAGTACGCGCATCTTTCGATGATCCTCGGCGACGACGGCACCAAGCTGTCCAAGCGCCACGGCGCAGTGTCGGTGATGCAGTATTTCGAGGGCGGCTATCTGCCGGAAGCGGTCATCAACTATCTGGCGCGGCTCGGCTGGTCGCACGGCGACGCCGAAATTTTCAGCCGCGAGCAGTTCGTGCAGTGGTTCGACCTCGACCACATCACGCCGTCGGCCGCGCAGTTCAACACCGAAAAGCTGCGCTGGCTCAACCAGCAGTACATCAAGGCAGCCGACGACGCGCGCCTGGCCGAGCTCATGCGCCCCTTCCTCGTGCGCAACGGCGGCAATCCGGACGACGGCCCCGACCTCGCGGCGGTGTGCGCGCTGGTGAAGGAACGCGCCGCCACCATCGCCGAACTGGCCGACGCCGCCACCCTGTTCTACCGCACCCTGCACCCCACGCCCGAACTCCTGGCGCAGCACGTCACGCCCGAGGTGCTGCCGGCGCTGGCCGAGCTGGCCGCACGCCTCGAAACGCTGACCTGGGAGCGCAGCGCCATCAGCGCCGCATTCAAGGAAACCCTCGCCGCGCACGGCCTCAAAATGCCCAGGCTGGCGATGCCGGTGCGCGTGCTGGTAACCGGCGAGGCGCAGACGCCGGCGATCGACGCCACGCTGGAACTGATCGGCCGCGACAGGGTAGTCAGCCGCCTCAAAGCCGCGCTGTAGGCGGATGCCCTGCAGCCGCCCAAACAAGGACGCTATGAATTCCCTGATCAAACATCATGCGGGAATCCGTGTTCACCCCGATTCGCTTGGCCGCCGGATTTACGGCTTCTTGGGCGTAATGTATTTGACCTCTTTATGGAACGGTTCCCAGATGGTGTCGTACCCGACATAACCCTTCTCGTTCGGCGCTTTTTGCCGGGTTGTCAGAAAACGTGATTTGCCTTCCGGGACTTTGGGTCGGGTTTTGGTGGGTTCGCTCATGATTGACCTCGTCTCTATGGAAAATGGGGGTAGGGCCACACCGATGTCGGCCCCCCAAGTGCTGGCAGATCGAATTAAATTCAAACAGGTACGGCGCGACAGTTGTTGAACTCAGGCACTGCTTCCACCTTGCCGCCGTGCCGGATTTCCTCGTCGGTGGCATTACGCACCATCAGTATCTCAAGCTTGAAAATCACTTCCCGGCCGCACAGCGGGTTATTGCCGTCAATCGTCACCGTTTTGGCGTCCACCCGGGTCACCAGAAAACTCCTGGTTTGACCCTTGTCGTTTTCCATCAGGATGGCCGTGCCGACCTCACGGTATGCCTCGGGGACGTTCGCGATGGCTTCGATAATCACCAGTGCTTCATCCCGGGGGCCATAGATGTCGTTGCAATCTATGTGTACCTCGATGATATCGCCCCCGGATTTGCCTTCCAGCGCGTCCATGACCCGGGGCGACAATATCTCGTTGACGCCATGAACATAGCCCAGAGGAAACTCGACCTGCGTCAGCACCTGGCGTGTTTTCCGGTCGATGACCTTGTAGGTCAGTTCGACATATTTGTTGGCTTCGATGATGGCTTTCATGAGTATCCAGACGTTTCAGAAAATGGAGGCCGCAAAGATCCGCACCTCGCCTTGTTCATAGCCCAGCACCAGCCGACCGAGCCATTCACCTTCCCGCTTCGTGCTTCGGACCCGGTACAGCACCGTGACATGCTGCCCTCTACGGATGATGCCCAGGTAATCCCATTCTTCGCGCAGGCTTCGGGCCAGTTCGCTGTTGGCGAACTGCTTGCCGACTTCGACTTCATTGAGGCCGAGCAGCAGGTCGTAGGAGAACTTGCGGATGAATTTGCCGTATTGCCCCTGGTTGGAGTATTTGATCAGGTCGCACCACATGGGGTGGGCGAGCGCCAGAATCGCCTCGTCGCTGTGATCGATGATGTTCGTGGAGGTCTTCGGTGTGGCCTGAACGACAGAGCTGCTCATGAGTAATTCCTGATAGGGTCGCTGAAAAAAAACGGCGCAATAAGCGTGCGGGCCTTCAGGGTGGCCGGCACCGGCCATCAGGCGCGCCGCCGGGGCTGCGGCTCACTCGTCCTTGCCGACCAGGTGGTAGCACGGGGCCTTTTCCATGGTGTATTCGCCGGTCTCGGGATCGCGACGCGATACGGTGAGGACGTGCCAGTTGGCGTCGTCGAGCTTCATCGCATCTCCCCGGTAGTAGTAACCCGGCCAGCGGGTTTCCTTGCGGAACAGTGTGTGTTGCATGACCGCTTCGGAGGTGAGATGGCGATGCTTCAGTTCCCAAGCGCGCAGCAGTTCATGGATGTCCTCGGCGGCGATTTTCTCAAGGTCTTCTTCCATGATCTTGAGTTTTTTCAGGCCGATCTGCAGCAGCTTGTCGTTGGTCATGTAGTTGACCGTCGCCCCTGCGCAGTACTCGTCCATCAACTTCTGCAGACGGTCCAGACCCTGTCTGGGGTTGATGTAGTTCGGGTTGACGCTGCCCGCGGTGATTTCGTTGCGGTAGATCCGGTAATGCTCCATCGGCTTGAAGATTTCTTCCCCACGGCGCTGGATCTGCGCGTCGGAAACCTGGATGCCCTCGGCCTTGCCGTCGTCGATATACTTGCACGCAGCCTTGGCGGCCAGACGGCCTTCGGTAAATGAGCCCGACGAGAACGCGTGCGGCGTCCCGCCGACGGCGTCGCCCGCGCCGAACAGACCTTCGACCGTGGTCATACGGTTGTAGCCCCAGTAGTATTCCGGAGGGGAAACGTCCTCGGGGCCTGAACACCAGGCGCCGCAGCCGGTCGCGTGCGAGCCCATCACATACGGCTCGGAGGTGGTCAGCTCGGGGTTCTCATACTTCGGATCGACATCGGTCGCCGCCCACAGCACGGCTTGGCCCACGGTCATGCCGAGGAAGTTATGCCAGCCGATCTCCTCAAGGTGCGGATCCTGGAAGGCCTCCATCGTCACCATGTGGATGGGACCGCGGCCGGCGTTCACCTCGGAGATGAATGCGTGGTTGCGCAGGCAGGTCGGAATAGGTTTGTGGGACAAGTGCTGGCCTTCGGTATCCAGATATTCCTTGCCGACCATTTCAGTCAGCGCCGGGAACCACTTCGACTCGTACTCTTCGCCATTGCAGTTCTGCGTGTAGGTCTTGAGGTGCAGGAAATAGGCGCCCACCGGACCGTAACCGTCCTTGAATCGCGCCAGGACGATACGGTTTTCCATCTGGGTCATTTTCGCGCCCGCCTGGATCATCAGGCCATAGGCCGAGCCCGACGACCATGGCGCATACCAGACGCGGCCCGCACCTTCGCCCACCGAGCGCGGCTTGAAGATGTTGGAAGCTCCGCCCGCGCCGACGATCACCGTCTTGGATTTGAAGACGTGGTAATCACCGGTACGGACGTTAAAGCCGACCGCGCCGGCCACGCGATTCTCCTTGGCGTCATCCATCAGCAGATGGGTGATGCAGACCCGGTTGAAGACCTTGTCGGCGGATTTCTTGGCGGCCTCGGCGACGATGGGCTTGTAGGATTCGCCGTGAATCATGATCTGCCAACGCCCTTCGCGCTGATAAGTGCCGGTCTTGGGGTCGCGCATGATCGGCAGGCCCCACTCTTCGAACTGGTGAACGGCGGAATCGACATGACGCGCCATATCGAACAGCAGGTCTTCGCGCACCATCCCCATCAGGTCCATGCGCGCGTAGCGGACGTGATCTTCAGGCTTGTTCTCGCCCCAACGCGTGCCCATATAACAGTTGATTGCGTAGAGGCCCTGAGCCACCGCGCCCGAACGGTCCATGTTGGCCTTTTCGGCGATGACGATCTTCTTGCCCTGCCCCCAGTAGCGGGCTTCCCAGGCAGCACCCGTGCCCCCCAGGCCCGCGCCTACGACGAGGACGTCGATGTTGTCTTCGACCACCGTGTTGTAAGTCATTAGTAGTACACCCCTTCTTTCATCACGAGACCGTTCGATTCCAGCGTATGCAGATCGCCTTCGTCCAGGCGAATGTATTTGGGCTCGTTGAACAGCAACTGACTATCGCGCATGGCCTGGCTGGGCGCGGGCACATCGGAGAGTTGCGGAATGTGTTTGCCCCAGGGTTTGGTCGTGATCGGCGCCAGCAGCTCCATGTCTTTTTCGCCGTTGCGGAACTTGATGCGCCAGGCAATGACGCCTTTTTCCTCGTCGCGGCGGACGCGCACCGAATGGCCCAGCGGGGCGAAGTCGGCGTAGCCGCGCACATCGATCGCGTCATGCGGGCAGGCTTTGACGCACGAGTAGCACTCCCAGCACATGTTCGGCTCGATGTTGTAGGCGCGCCGTGTGACTTTATCGATGTGCATGATGTCTGACGGACAGATGTCAACGCAGTGTCCGCAACCGTCGCAACGCGTCATGTACACAAAGGTAGGCATGTGGTTCCTCCCGATTCTGCTGGATTGATCGGCCTGTTAAAAATGGTTGGGCGCTTCACGCTTGATTCCCAGTCCCATGTTGGGCGGCTTGGCGCCCATATAGGTCGGGATATCCGGAAACCTCGCCTGCACTTCAGGATCCGACAAATCGTAGATTGCGGGCATGTTTTCCCTCGAACCATCCGCCTTGATGACGCGCTTCTGGAACGCGGCCGCAGGCTTGAAGAACATGTGCGCGAATTTGGACCAGTACACCGAGCCGAAGAGCAGCGTGCTGAAGGCGACGAACAATACGAAGAACAGCATGTTCAGCGCGCCGAGTCCCATGGTGAAAGACCAGAGCAGCGCGAAGGTGGCCATGCCAAGCAGACCAATGATGAAAAGGTCGCCGCGTCCGTTCAGCTGATACCACTTGACGCCCTCGCTGGCGACGTCGACACGGATGCTGAACCAGAACCAGTAACCGCCCAGGCACAGCATGGCCGCGCCCACGTGCCAAAGCAGCGGCACGATGGCCGGTGCCGAATCTTCCGGGGTTGGATAGGCAAAGATCAGTATCGCCGTGGTGACGACAAAAATGATGAAACCGTACATGGTGAAGAGGTGTGAAATGCGGCGCTTCGGATTGGCGAATTCGCCCGAGGTCAGCACCTCCTTGGCAAGGGTCTTCATCGCCAGCGCACTTTTTTCACCCGTACCCAGCGTGCGCGTCGCGTTCTTTTTTGCCTTCCTGGCATTCTCGAAAAAGTACTGGGCGCTTTTCTTGTGAAGCATGTCGAGGATCGTCCCGGCCACCACCAGAAGGACCATCAGCACGACGTATGCCTGTATGGCAGTCGGGGGCATGAGGGCGGCGAGTTCGGCGAAGGGATTGCTAGCGATCATGGGCTCGGCCTCCTCAGGTCTCAAAAACACGGACACAAGTCTTTATGTATACGAAATGGCCAAGAAATCAATGTTCCTCGGATGGACCATAAGACAGATTTATGTCGGTCGGCACGGGTCCTGTGTCCGGGGTGGTGCGCGTCACGTACTGCCGCAAGGGGCGATCGATGCGCGGGTGAGCCGCCACACTGCGGACGATTCCGCTATAATGCGCGCTCATTTTCGCCGGCGTAGCTCAGTTGGTAGAGCAGCGCATTCGTAATGCGAAGGTCGCCAGTTCGATTCCGGCCGCCGGCACCAGTTGTAAAAAAACGCCGCTCATCGAGCGGCGTTTTTGTTGAGCAATGCCAGCCTGCGGCCATCAGCCATCACCGGCAGAGCGTACAACCGGCTGCCATGACGCCAAGGCCGAACGGCTTTTCCAGGTCGTGATGCACACCTGAACCGGCCAGGCCCCGGCGGTTTATCCCCGACCTTCCGTGCCGCGTTTTTCCCGGTGCTATATCTTCAGAAGGCTATGTCACTGTTGGTTGTTGGAGTCATGTCTGCCCCGATGTCTGCCCCCTTTGATGAAGACCCCTCCCACAGGGGTGTGCTGTTGTGGGAGCACCCGCAAGGGGTAGGCCAGGGTTGTAAAGCCGCTGAAGCGGCAACAACCATGCTCGCCCGCCCCCGGCCCGAAGCCGTGTGGATTGCATCGGTGCGAAATCGGGGCGAGGGCGCCCCTCCCACAATGCCAGCCCGTGTTGCCGGGGACTTTGCGAGGAACAACACTTAACGGTGAAAGAGCCCTTCAGAAAGACCGAGGAGATGGCCATGTCCTTTCCGATCGTGGTGGATTGCCGGCCGGGCCATGGCGGCGAGCCTGTGCCCCATGCCCTGCATTTCGGTCTGGCGAGCGTGGCGGTGAAGGCGCTCGTGGACAGCTGGGCGGGGCGGGATCACCGCTATTTCAAGCTCCTGGGCGGGGACGGTGCGACCTGTATCGTCCGCCATGACCTGCCCTCCGGCCTGTGGGAACTCGCCTTCCACGACCGCGGGCAGGAGCCGGCCGGGTGACCGCCAGGGTCTGTTCGGTGCTGGTGTGCCTGGCGTGGCTGGCCGGCTGCGCCACGCCTGTGGTGCAGCAGCGCGGGGCGCATCCGGCTGCCCCGCGCCTGGAGGCCGACCGCGTGATCGCCGCCGACGGCGCAACGCTGCCCCTGAGCGTGTGGCGACCGCACGAGGCGCCGCGTGCCATCGTCCTTGCCCTGCATGGCTTCAACGACTACAGGCTGGCCTTCGCCGAGGTGGGGCCCTTCCTCGCCGCGGGGGGGATCGTCACCTATGCCTACGACCAGCGCGGCTTCGGCGCCACCGCCCAGCGCGGCATCTGGCCCGGCGCGGAACTGCTGGTGGACGATGCCAGGACGGTGGCTGCATTGCTGCGCCAGCGGCATCCCGGCCAGCCGCTCTACCTGCTGGGAGAGAGCATGGGGGGCGCGGTGGCCATGAGCGTCCTCGCCGAAACGCCGGCAGCGGCCGACGGGGCGGTGCTGGTGGCCGCGGCGGTGTGGGGCCGGGCGACCATGAATCCGCTGCAGCGTGCCGCGCTGTGGCTGGTGGCGCATAGCCTCCCGGGATTGCGGCTCTCCGGCCGCGGGCTGGGCATCACTGCCTCCGACAACAAGGCGATGCTGCGCGCGCTGCGCGAAGACCCGCTGGTGCTCAAGGGGGCCCGGGCGGACACCTTGTGGGGCCTGACGAATTTGATGGGCCGGGCGCTCGACGCCGCGTCCGGGCTGACGGTGCCCGCCCTGGTCCTCTACGGCGAGCGCGACGAGATCATCCCGCGGCGCCCCACCTGCCGGATGCTTTCCGTCCTGGCTTCCTCGGCCCGGATCGCGATCTACCCTGACGGCTACCACATGCTCACCCGCGACCTCGGCGCCAGGGTGATGCTGGAAGACGTGGCCGCCTGGCTGGCCGATCCGGCGGCGCCCCTGCCTTCCGGGCTCGAAGCGAATGGGCTGCGGGCGCTTTGCAGCGAGGATGCTTGCCCGGACTGAGCCCGGATTGCTCCTGGACGCCTTATGGCGCGCCAGGGTTCGCGGGATGGAATGTGGGAGGCCCGCCCCCGGGCCGAATGCCGGCGGTTGCACGGCGCAGGCATTCGGCCCGGGGGCGGGCCTCCCACAACAACAAGCCTGTTGGGGCGGGGCGGGCCTCCCACAACAGCAAGCCTATTGGGGCGAGGGCGCCCCTCCCTCAAATCGCCTCATGGACAATCCCGGTTGAACAAATTCGATTACACCGCGCAAGCGGGCGGGATACCCATCGTGTCGCGCTGCGACGTTTGCGCTAAACCGCCTGCTTGATCACCAATTCGCCGAGGCGGCAGGGCTTGTGCACGGCGTAGCCCTGGGCATAGTCGACGCCGATTTCACGCAACGCCTCCAGCAGCATGGGAGATTCCACGTATTCGGCAACGGTGCGCAGGCCCAGCGAGTGGCCGATGTCGTTCATCGACTTGACCATGGCGAGGTCGCCGGGATTTTGCAGCATGTCCTTGACGAAGCTGCCGTCGATCTTGAGGGTATCGGTGCGCAGGTTCTTCAGGTGGGCGTAGGATAGTGAAGCCGCTGCCGAAGTCGTCCAGCGAGAATTTGCAGCCGTAGCGGCGAATTTCCCGGATGAAATCCTGCGCGGCGCCGTAACTTTCGATGGCGGCGCTTTCGGTGATCTCGAAAATGATCTTGTCGGTGGGGAAATCGCTGTCCGGCAGCACCTTCTGCAGGTAGCGCATCACCTCGGGGTTGCTGAGCGAGGTGGCGGAAAGATTGATGGCGAAACCGCCCACGGACGCAAAGTTCGAGCGGTTGGCCGCGATCCACTCGAACACCTTGCGCATCACCCAGATATCCACTTCGTGGGCACGCTGCAGACGCTCCACGGCGGGGATGAAGTGCGCCGGGTCGATCACCAGCGCGTCCTCGCCCTCGATGCCAAGCAGGATTTCGTAATAGGGCAGCAGGGACGTGCCCGCGCCGAGTGGCATCACTTGCTGGCAGCGCAAATGCAGACCGCCGTCATCATTGAGGATGGCATCGAGGCGCCCTGCCCAGTCCATCAGCGATTCCTGGGACAGCAACTGGGCGCTGGCCTGTTCGTATATCTGCATGCGGTTGCGGCCCTGGGATTTTGCCGTGATACAGGCCGAGTCGGCGCGCCGGATCGCTTCTATGGCGCTGAATCGGTCCGCCGCAAATTCGCTGATGCCGATATTGAAGCCGATGCTGTAGCTGTGCTGCTCATGCTGGAAATGGTAGTCCTTCACCTGGTCGAGCAGGCGGTCGACGGCCGGGCACCCCTCTGCCCGGTTGCAGTTGGGCAGCAGAATCGCCAGGGTGTCGTCGCGCAGCGCGGCCAGGACGGCGTCGGGGCCGATTTGCGCTCTAACCGCGTTGGCCAGATTGCGCGTCAGTTCTTCCGCCGCTTCCACGCCGCAGCTGTTGTAGACCATGCGGAACTGGTCGAACTCGATGATGCCGACTGCATGCGCCTTGTCCGCCTGCTCCGGCGGCGCCAGCTGGTTCATGCGATGCATGAAACCCTTGCGATTGAGCAGGCCGGTTGCCGGGTCGTGCATGGCCTGTTGCAACAGGCCATGATACGTCTCGTCGAACAGGGCATGTTCAGAACGCTCGATCAGCGGCAGGTCCAGATCCTTGCCCGGTTTGGCGGCGCCGCTCTGGATCTGCCGGGATAGTTCGGCCAGGGTGAGTTCAGTCTTGTTGGTGGCGGAGCGGTTGGCAAACGCGCAATTCGATGGCGGCTGACTGGTCCAGATGAGCTGCATCGGCACCTGGCCGCCTTCCAGGCTGAAATCCCACCAGTCGCCCACTTGCAGGCGATCGGCCAGCGGGCGATGCGCGGTCTGGACGCCATCTGCCTCGTCTTGCGGCGCGGCCAGTCTGCCGGGGGGCACCCGGATCATCGCGGCGCCTGCGGCAGAAGGAAGCGATGCGTCGGCCAGCCTGTCGCCCAGCTCGTCGATGAACGCAGCCCGCAGTTGGGCATCCACATTGACCGTCGCCAGCGTGCGCTCGATCTCGCTCAGCAAGGCCTGCGCCGCCTCTATAGTCCGCTGCACTTCCGCCTCGGGGTCGAGCCAGGCGAACAGCCTATCCAGCACCGCCATGCCGGTATCCCAGGCTTCGCCCTGCGCCCCCTCGCGCATTTCCAGCAGCACGAGATGCTGACGCCAGCCCGCATCCAGCAGGCGCAACAGCATGGCGGGCACCTCGCGTCCTGCCAGACGCTGTTCCAGCGCAGCATTGACCCGGGCGCGGGCGGTGCGGATGCGCGTCCGGCCCTCGCTGGCCTCCTGCAGGCGCGCGACCCGCGTTCTGCGGATCTGCAGGATCGGCAGCAGCACCTTTTCGAGGCTGTCGCGAACCGCCTCGAAAATGCCGGGGTCGTCGTCGGCCTGGCTGCAGATGCGGTCCACCAGCAGATAGAGAAAGCGTTGCAGCTTGGCATCGAAAATCCTGCCCTGGTCGTCCGCCGCCACGGCGTATTGCTCGATCAGGTTGAGCACCTGGCGGGCGGGATGGTCGGGCAGGCTGGGGAAGTCCGCGTCCTGCAGCGCCAGCTTGAGCATGGGCCGCTCCAGCCGTTTCACCAGCGCCTTCACGTCCGAGCCGGGAACGAAGTCCGCCTGCGCCCGGGCGAACAGGTTAGACGTCGTATCCAGAATCTGCCGGTGGCCCGGCGCCAGGCGTCTTGCCTCCCCGGCGAGGGCGATGCGCGCATCGACCTGCTCGGTCAACAGCTGCATGGGACTGCTGGGCGCTGCGGGGCTCGCCAGCGGCAAGCCGTCCAGTGCCGCCAGCAGTTCGCTCAGGCTGGCAGCCGGAACGCCCTGCGCGACGGAAGGGTGCAATGCAGGCTCATCGCGCCCAGCCAAGGCAGCCTGTTGCAGGCGAGCCAACACCTGCAGAACCTCGGGCCGGGCAGCAGCCTGCCCCGTCGGAAAGCCGCCGTGGAAATGCGCCTGCGTCGCACGCGTTCCTGTTGCCGCACCGTGGGAGGCGTTGAGGCTGGCCAGAATCCGGTCCAGGCTGTATTCGGCGCTTTCCGGAGTCTGGGCAATGCCGGCCCGGTCCTGCTTGGAGAGCTTGTCCAGCGTGGCGGCAATTTCGGCCAGATCCAGTTCGGGCCTGCGGCTTTCGGCGCGACGCGGATCGACCACTGCGGCCGGCTTCGGTCGCGTCGTTTCGTGCGCCGGCACGGCCGGCTGCAGGGCCGCCAGCACCTGGTTGAGTTGCTGGTACAGCGCCGGGGCCTGGCTCGACACTGCCAGCCCCAAGGCCTCATAAAGATGCGCCCGCACGGGGTTGGAAAAATCCACGTCCTGGATCGCGTCCCGGAAGGTGCGGCAAATCACTTCGGGTCCGAAGGGGTTGCTCTTCCTGTCGACGGGCATGCCAAGCAGCCGGCTGTAGCGCTGCTCGAACGTATACAGCTGCTGAGCGATCTCCGACTCGATCAGCTTGATCGCCGCCGACACGTTCAGCCAGTCTTCGAATTCTTCCTCGTCGACGAGGGCCAGCTTGCTTTTTTCTGGCGCGCCGGGGAAGGCCGCGGCTGTCGGCCCCATATTCTGGATGCGGTTGCGGATGGCATTGAAGAAATCGTCCTCGATCCAGCTGCGGCGCTGCATCAGTTCCCGGGCGCCATGGTTGTAGCGGGAGCGCTGCAGAAAACTCATCTCGCCCTGCCCTGCTTTACCCAGGAGCTCCACAGCGCGCTGAAAAAAGTCCAGCATGACCATGTCGAGAACGCTGCGAAACAGGCGGGTGCACTCCAGTTGCAACGCCTCGGCCTGTTGCGGGATCGGGTCAGTTCCGGTCCGGGCGAAAGCAGACCTGGCCAGGCGTTCGCCCGCCGCGCGCAAGGCCCGCAGGGGGCCCTCCGGCATGACGGCGATAAAAATGCCCACGCCGCCGGGGGAGACATGCGCGACCCGGCCGTTCAACCGGAACACGCTGGTGTTATCCACCGCAAACGTCACCTGCACGCGGGTACCCATCAGGGCGGGAGTGGCCGCATCCGGCGTCTTCCCTTCCACAAACGCCATGTACAGCCCGTTGGGGCAGTAGTCGCGGATTTCGGCAAGAATGGCCTCACCCTCGCCAAAACGGATACGCGCAGTCTGCAGGGTTGCCTGCCGCGCGTGGCGCCGCTGTTGCTTGCTGTCTGCTTCGGAAGGGTGTGGTGTCATGTTGTTCTGATAGGGACTTCCATCAATAAGCCATGGCTGGCGCCAACATGCAAGCTTTCGCTTCAATTTGCGTGGCTTCAGCCAGTCGCGTCGGGTTCTCCCAACCGCGCCAGGATCTGTTGGCGTGCGCTATCGCGCAATTGCAATGCGGCCTGCCAGGCTTCTCCAACTGGAGATATCGGTTTGCCGATGTAAACCTTGAGGGCGCTGTAGTGCGGCCGCCGCGACTCGCCGCGCAGCAACGTGCGGGTGCCGACCAGGCTGATCGGCAGCACCGGCATGCCGGTTCGCGCGGCAAGCATGAACGCCCCCATGCGGAAAGGCAGCAGGCCGGGCTCGCGGCGGAAGGTGCCTTCGGCAAAGAACACCATCGATTCGCCGGCGCGCAACCGTTCCTCCAGCGCTTGCGTGTCCTCGGCGCCGCGCGCGCTGTCGAAGCGCTCGACGAAGGCGCTGCCGAGCCGCCGCAGGGGAATGGCGGCGAGCGGCTTCTTCAGCAGTTCCTGCTTGGCGACGTAGGCAAAGTGCGGCGGCAGCACCGCGGTGAGGATCAGCGCATCGAGGAAGCTGGCATGGTTGGCCACCACGATCAGCGGGGCGTCATGGCCGGCCAGCTGCTGCAGATCTGTCACTCGCGGCCTCAGCCCGGTCAACCCCAGGGCCAGGCGCGCGCAGGCCCGGGCGATGCGCCGGCGCAGCCTCAGGGCAGGCGCCACCGCGATCAGCAGCCAGGCCAGCGGCACGATGACGACAAAAACGGCCCAGGCCCAGGCCGCCCACGCCGCATCGGCAGCGCGCGCGAGCCGGGCGCCAGCGCCGGCGCCGGCCAGGCGCAGCCACTGCTGCCAGGGCGGACGCTGCGCGCCGAGCATTTCGCCGCGCTCGTAGCGTTCGCGGCAGGCTGCGCGGCGGACCTTGCCGCTGGATGTTTTCAACACCGTGCGCGGCGGCGCCAGCACGATGTCGTCGGCCGCCATGCCGAACAGGTCGACGGCGAGGCCATTGATTTCCGTCTCGATGCGCGCGCGGTTTGCGGCGGTATCGTCGCGGATTTCGGCCAGCACCACCAGCCGCTCGGTGCCGCTTTGCGCGTCGGTGGCCGGGAATACCGCGACGCCGCAGCTGCGGCGTGCGACAGGTCGGCGACGGTCGCCACCCCACGCAGCGATGGGCACTGCGCGCGCAGCAGATGGCCGAGCGGCTTGGCTCGCGCGTCGGTGATGAGCAGCGCCGCGCCGGCATTGGCGACAATGCCGGCAATGCGGCGCATGTGGTCCTCGATCTGCGACGGGCGCGCCGGCGGATACAGCGGCACCGGCACGCAGCCGGCGCCCGCGCCTCGTCCTGCAGCATGCGATAACTGATGTCTTCAACCTTCCCCGCCTCGCCTTCCAGCGTGATGTGCACCCGATCGCCGTGTTGCGCGACATGCCAGTCGAGCAGCTCGATCAGGGTGGCAAGGGTTTGCGGCGGCTGTTCGGGCGTGGCCTCATCCATCGCCGCGACCGGCGCCGGCGCGGGCGTCTCGACGGGGCCGGCCACGCCCATCTGGCGCAGCAGGTCGCGCGGGGTTTCGGCCTCGGCAAACGCCGCCTCAGTCAGTCTCACCCCGAGTTCGCGCTCGATGCGGGCGAGCAGTTCCACCCGCGCCAGACTGTCGAGGCCAAAATCACGCTCAAGCTCATGGTCCAGATCGAGACGCTCGATGCCGTTCGCGCCCGGCCGCAACTCGCGCGAAAGACCGCGAACGAGGTCGAGCAGTTGCGTTGTCTCGGTGGGCGTGAAGTTCGTCATAGGTGTTTGATCGTACGCCGCTGCAGGTGCAGCAGCACCCCGACCACCGCCAGCGCGGCCACCGCGTGCTTGAGGGTGTGCCCGCTGACTAGGCCGCCGGTCAGCGCGAACACCGGACGATCGCCCAGATCGAAAAGCAGGGCCAGCAGATACAGCCCGATGACCGCCAGGATGATGCGGTCGCCGCTGTAGCGCGGCGGGTAGAACCACAGCAGCAGCGGCACCAGCAGCACCGGGTACAACTGCATCAGAAAATAGGGCCGCAGGTCGCCCATCCCGCGCGCCTCGCTCCAGCCCCACCAGGCGACACTGCCCAGCCCCGCCGCGACGACGAGCGGCAGCAGGCGCAGCCCGAGCCGGGGGCCGACGCGCTCGCCCACGATGGCGGCAAACCAGGCCATGAACGCCAGCATCATCGCCAGCCGGTCCCACAGCAGCCGCTCGTTGTCGGGAGCGAGGTGGTAATAGCCCGAGCCGAAGCCGACCAGGATCATGGCAAAGAAGAACAGGCCGTACGGCCAGGCCTCGCGTCGATCCCGCCAGACGCCCCGCCGCCGCTGCACGAAGCGCAGCCCCATTGCCCCCGCCAGCACGAACAGGGCGTTGCTGGCCGTGTCGAGGCAATTGGGCAGGCCCCAGCAGGCGCGCTGATCGGCGAAATCGTGATAGCCGGGCGGCTGCGCAATCGGCGGCAGCATCCAGGCGAGCCCCGTCAGCGCGCCTGCCAGCAGCCACAGGCCAAGCGCCCGCAAAACCGGACTCATGCGCCGTCCTCGCGCTCGGCCAGAACCAGGTCGATCACGCGCCACAGCCGCCACAGATCGGGCAACTCCTCGCGCCAGAAGCGCCAGCTGAACAGATCGGACACGACCATGTCGACATGCCCCAGAACGCTGCGGATCAAGAACACGCGCGCCTGCCCCGCCGGCACGGCGTCAGCAAGCGCCAGGCTCTCGGTGTAGGGAATGAGATTGTCATTCCGCCCATGCACCAGGATTAGCCGCGCCTGCAGCGGCGCGAGATCATGGCGCGCGAGATCGAGCTGGTCGATGTGCTCGCGCATGCCCCGGGGCAGCCGCGCGAACAACGCATCGAAGCGCGCGGGATCGGTATTGAGGGCCAGCGCATACACCGCCTGCGCATCCGGACTCAGTTTGGCGGCAAGCGGCGCGAGATCAACCCCGGGGTCGGCCATGCGCTGCGCCACCATGCGGTCGAACACCTCGCGATCCGCCGCGCCGTCCGCGAGGTAATCCAGGCTGGAATAGGCCAGCACCATGCGGCCGGTATCGTCCGGCGTGATGAACCGCCAGGCGCCTTCATGCTCGAACCAGCCGGTGGTGAAGAAACGCATGGCGCGCGGCAGATCGTGATAGCCGCCCAGCCCGACGATGAAGCGCACCTGCTCACGGATGTCGTCCTGCAGCGCGGCAAGCACGGCGGGGCCCACCGAATAGCTGAAGGCGAACATGCCGGCGCGCCCGCCCGGCGCCAGTTCCGGCTGGCGGCTGATCCAGGCGAAGGCATCGGCGATTTCGCGCGCATCCGAGGGGCGGATGCGCAATTGCCGGTAGCCGGTGAGGTCGGGCACCATCACCGCAAACCCGGCGCGCGCAAGGCTGGTGGCGAACGCCACCATGCGCGGATCGTCCTTGCCCTGCGGCACCGCGCCGGGAACCGCGACGAGGGCTGCGCGCGGACAGCGTGCAACCCCATTCCCCGACGGCGCCGGCGACCACGCGACGCAGCCGTCCAGCGCGGCCGGCAGATAAAGGTCGGCGTGGTGCGGGCGCCCCGCCACCGTATAGGCCAGGGGCTGCCGCAGCGGCTCGGGGGTGGTCCGCTTGAGCGGGGAATCGGCGGTGCCGGCGGCCAGATCCTGCAACACCCGCACCGCTTCGTAGTGCCGTACCGGTGCGCATCCCGCCAGCCCGATCGTGAACAAAACAGCCAGCGCGAGCGCCGCCCGGCCGAAACGAAAGCCATGTGCTGTCGTCGTGCGCTCGCAATTCATACGGCGGGCGCGCCCTTCAGTTCCCGGCGCAGAACCTTGCCGATCGGCGTCTTGGGCAGCCGCTCGCGGAATTCCACCTGCTTCGGCACCTTGTACGCGGCCAGATTCGCCCGGCAGTGGGCAATCAGTTCGGCGGCCGTCAGCGCCGGATCCCGCTTCACCATAAAGGCCTTGACGACCTCGCCGCTCTTCTCGTCCGCCACCCCCGTCACTCCCGCTTCCCTGACCCCGGGATGCAGCATCAGCACCTCCTCGACCTCGTTGGGATAAACCTTGAAGCCCGACACCACGACCACGTCCTTGCCGCGCTCGACAAAGCGGACCATGCCGCGCGCATCCATCTGGCAGATGTCGCCGGTGCGCAGCCAGCCGTCCGCGCTTAACACCCGGGCGGTTTCGTCCGCCATGTTCCAGTAGCCGCGCATCACCTGCGGCCCCTTAACGCAGAGCTCGCCCGCCTCGCCCGGCGGCAGCGGCATCCCCGCCTCGTCGCGGATTTCCACCCGGGTGGAGGGAATCGGCATGCCGATCGCGCCGCTGAATTCCCTGGCATCGAGCGGATTGGCGCAGACGATGGGCGACGCCTCGATCAGCCCGTAGCCCTCGATCAGCGGCACCCCCATCGCCTGTTGCCAGCGCGCCGCCACCGAACGCTGTACCGACATGCCGCCGGCCACCGCAAGCTTGAGCGCGCCGGCGTTGGCCTGTTTCACCCGCTCGAAGCCGGGAATGTCGCGCGGGTTGCGGGTTGGTGATCAGCACGTTGTTCGCGCCCCACTTCACGAAGGTCAGCAGGTTGGCCGTGAGCGCGAACACATGGTAGAGCGGCAGCGGCGTGACGACGACTTCCTCGCCTTCCCCGAGGGCATTGCCGATCCAGGCGGGGGTCTGCTCGACGTTGGCCACCCCGGTGGTGCCGCCGGTGTATTGCAGGAAGGCGATGTCGTCCTGCGTGATCGCCACCTCCGTCAAGCGATGGCGCGCGCCGCGCCCGAGCGCGGTGTTGAAGGCCACCGCATCCGGCAGCTGCCAGGGCGGCACCCCGCGCTTGACCCACTTCACCGCGAAGTTGACCAGGCAGGCCTTGAGCGAGGTAAAGCGGGAGATGTCTACTTCTGCCGGCACGCCGGACGGATAGTGTTCGAGCCAGATGGGGTTCATCGCCTGCCTCCTGATTTACGCACGACGGCGGCCTTCAAATGTCCCCAAACCGGAAACGCCGCGCCGCAAGCTTCCACGCGCCATGCGGAAGCCTGCTACTGCCCGCCCGGGCTGATGAGCAGCACGTCGCACGCCGCAGCATGGGCCACGTCCTTGCTCACGCTGCCCAGCAGCCAGTCCTGCAAGCCGCCGCCATAGCCATGGCGCCCCAGCACCACCAGGTCGACCTGATCCTCCTTGATGGACTGGCAGATGGTCGCCGGGGGAAAGCCTGACTGGACCAGGCGCCCGACTGGCGCGCCCTGTTCAACCGGCGCCAGCAGGGCATCCAGCTGTTGCTCGGCCGCAGTACGCTGGCGCGCGAGCCAGTCCGCAATGTCCACCCGGACGAACTTCGCCTTGCGCAAACGCTCCTCAACCTCGCTCCCCAGCACGTGCAGCGTTTCCACCCGCGCGCCGTCGGCGAGGCCGAAGGCATGACTCAGCACCGCCGCCGACACCGGGGAGAAGTCCACCGCCGCCAACACCTTGCGGTAAGGTTCGTCGGCCGGCTTCTTGACGATGAGCACCGGGCACGTGGCCACCCTCAGCAGACGCGACACGGTGGACCCGAGGAACAAATCCATCAGCGTGCTCTCGCCGCGCGACCCGGCCACCACCAGATCGGCCGCCACCTCCTGTGCGTAGGCGGCGATTTCGGTATGCGCCCGGCCCAGCCGGGTGACCGGGCGGACGCGAATACCAAACTGGGTGGACAGGCTGGCCGCCACGTCCTCCACCCGGGTCTGCTCCGCCTGCTGCAACTCCTGATCGCTATGGCCGAATTCATCCGGGGTCAGCGTCAGACTGGGGTAGAGATCGAGCGGACGCACCACATGCAGCAGATGCATCTCGGCATCATGCTGTTTGGCAATGCGCGCGGCGCGCTGCACGGCGCGCCCGGAAAATTCGGAGAAATCGGTGGCGGCAACGATACAACTGATTCGACGCATGGCAAGGCCCTCAAAAAAGCGCGTAACACTATTATTTATAGCCTACATTATTCATAGCCTGCGCGCTGGCATCCCGGGTATCAGGCGTCCCGCCTCGCTTGCTATTGCCGCGTCACCGCACCCCGTGCCATCGGTTGCCGGGAGTGTCGAACCACTACGGTGATTCGAATTCGGTGAACGCGCGGCTCATGTTGGCCCGATGCAGGTCGCCGTAGTTCTCAAGATGGTGGAACGCTGGCAGGTCGGCGTAGCGCCAGCGTGGCCGAATCGCCCGGCAGCGGCTGCGTACCCTGAGGCTATCGTTGTCGGCGCTGCGCGCTGGCCCGGCGGGCCGACGATGGCGTAGACGTTTCCGGTCACACGATCTGCCTTGAGCTGGTCATCGGCGCGCGCAGACAGCGCAAGCAGACCGACCGTGACGGCAATCAAAATCAATGCGTACGTTTCAACTTGTTCTTTCCTTATTTGGCAGCCAGACCGGCTTCATACCACCCTTTGCTGCGGTTGACTATCTTCACCACCAGCAGCATCACCGGCACCTCGATCAGCACGCCAACCACAGTGGCAAGCGCTGCGCCCGACTGGAAGCCGAACAGCGCAATCGCCGCCGCCACCGCCAGTTCGAAGAAGTTGGACGCGCCGATCAGCGCCGACGGGCAGGCGATACTGTGCTTCTCGCCCACCTTTCTATTCAGCCAGTAAGCCAGCCCCGAATTGAAGAACACCTGGATCAGGATCGGCACCGCCAAGAGCGCAATGATCAGCGGCTGCGCGATGATCTGCTCGCCCTGGAAGGCGAACAGCAGCACCAGCGTGACGAGCAGCGCGAGGATGGACAGGTGGCCGAGGGTGGCAAGGGTGGCGTCCAGCGCCGCCTGCCCGCGCTTGAGCAATATCTTGCGCCACAGCTGCGCCAGGATCACCGGGATGACGATGTACAGCACCACCGAGGTGAACAGCGTGTCCCACGGCACGATAATGGCCGACAGCCCGAGCAGCAGGCCGACGATGGGCGCGAAGGCGAAGATCATGATGGTGTCGTTCAACGCCACCTGCGACAGCGTGAAATACGGATCGCCGCCGGTGAGCCGGCTCCACACGAACACCATCGCGGTGCACGGCGCTGCGGCCAGAATAATCAGTCCGGCGACGTAGCTGTCGAGCTGCTCCGCCGGCAGGTAGGGCGCGAACAGATGGCGGATGAACAGCCACGCCAAGAGCGCCATCGAAAACGGCTTCACCGCCCAGTTGACGAACAGCGTGACGCCGATGCCGCGCCAGTGCGACTTCACCTGGTGCAGCGCGGAAAAGTCGATCTTCATCAGCATCGGAATGATCATGATCCAGATCAGAATGCCGACCGGGATATTCACCTGCGCCACTTCCATGCGTCCCAGCGCCTGGAACGGCGCCGGGAAGAACTGCCCCAGCGCCACGCCGGCGACGATGCACAATGCCACCCAAAGCGTAAGCCAGCGCTCGAATACATTCATCGGCGAGCCTGCCGCGGCCTTGGCGGTGATCTCACATTGGGCCGACATGGTCAGTGCTGCAGCGCTTCACGCACAGCCGCCACAAGGCGCGCGCGGATGTCGTCGCGCACCGCGAGAAAGCTCTCCAGCGGCTCGCCGTGCGGGTCATGGAACGGCAGGTGGATCGCCGGAATCGGCTTCGGAAAGATCGGGCAGGCTTCCTTCGCGTTGTCGCACACCGTCACCACCAGGTCGATGTCCTCGTTCATCACCGCGTCGATGTCTTTCGGGTGCAGGCCTTCGGTGTTCAGACCGGCGGCTTTAAGCGCCGCGATGGCACCGTCGGCCACCCTGGGCTGCGGCCGGGTGCCGGCGGAGAGCGCGCGCACCCGGCCGGCGAGGTCATGGTTCAGCAGCACTTCGGCCATTTGCGAGCGGCAGGAATTGCCGGTGCACAGCACCAGCACGGTGTATTTTTTGTCAGCCACGATGGCTCCCTTGATTGAAGAAAGAAAAGGCTCTTTCACCGTTAAGTGTTGTTCCTCGCAAAGTCCCCGGCAACACGGGCTGACATTGTGGGCGGGCCGCCCCCGGCCCGAAGCCGTGAGGATTGCATCGGTGCGAAACTCGGGGCGAGGGCGCCCCTCCCACAACAGCACACCCCCGTGGGAGGGGGCTTCATCAAAGGGGGCAGACATGACTTCAACGACCAACAGTGACATAGCCAAAGAAAAACTCAGCAGCAACCGCCCGCAGCCGGCTGGGCCGGCGCGCAGCAGCCGCCTGCCTCCTGGCCGCCGAACACCGGAATGCTGTCAAGCGTGTGATAAGTCTCCCAGGCGATGCCGCTGGGATCGGTCGCCCAGTATTTGTCCGACCTGGCGTAGCAGCAGGCGGTGCCCATTTCCTCTACCACCTCGGCGTCGAGCTTCTGCAGGCGCGCATTCATCTCGGCGAGTTCGTCGGCGTTTTCCACCTGTACGCCCAGGTGATTGAGGCCCGCCGGGGCACCGCGCGCCGAGATCGCAAAATTGACGCGCGGATCGTCGAGCATCCATTTGACGTAATCGCCCTTGGCGACGGTCGGCTCGGCGGCGAACATGGCGGAATAGAACTGGATGCTGGCGGCCAGATCGTCGACCGCAACGTGTACGTGAAGGCGTTTCATGTTGACTCCTTTTCAGTGGAACAGGCCGGCGAACACACCGGCGCACAAGGATTGCCGCCGCAGCAGTTTTCGGTGAGAAAACCGAGCAACGCATTCATGGTGGTGAAATTCGCGGTGTAGATGACGAAGCGCCCCGCCTGCTGCGAATCCACCATACCGGCATGCGACAGTTCCTTCAGGTGGAAAGACAGCGAGGACGGCGCAATGCCGGTGAGCTCGCTGATTTTCCCTGCCGCAACGCCGGTGGGGCCGGCCTGGACCAGGGTGCGGAAGATCGCCAGGCGGGAATCCTGGGCGAGTGCGGCTAGAGCGGCGACGGCGGCCTTCGTTTTCATATTTCAATAATAATTGAAACGTCAAACAAAAGGCAAGCACCGCCGCAAAACTTTTTATGGGCCCGCCGTTACCGGATTGTCACCATGCCGGGCCGCGGCCAGGCACAAGCAAAGGCCTGTGTTCAGTAGCCGCAACCGGGGCCCGACCGCGCGCCCGAGCCCGCCGCTTCCAGCCCGAGAACATCGCGCGCCACCGCCTCGGCCACCCGGATGCCGTCCACCCCCGCCGACAGAATGCCGCCGGCGTAGCCCGCACCCTCACCCGCCGGATACAGTCCCTTGACGTTCACGCTTTGATAATCGTCGCCGCGGGTGATGCGAACAGGCGACGAGGTGCGCGTTTCGACCCCGGTCAGCACCGCGTCCTTCATCGCAAAGCCCTTGATCTGCTGGTCGAACGCCGGCAGTGCCTCGCGGATCGCCTCGATGGCGTAGTCCGGCAGCACAGAGGCAAGGTCGGTGAGGTGCACGCCGGGCTGGTAAGAAGGCTCGACGCTGCCAAGCTTTTTGGAAGGCCTGCCTTCGATAAAATCGCCAACCAGCTGCGCCGGCGCGTCGTAATTGCCGCCGCCGAGTTCGAACGCGCGTGCCTCCAGTTTGCGCTGCAGCTCGATGCCGGCCAGCGGCCCGCCAGGGAAATCCGCCGGCGTGATGCCCACCACGATGCCGGCATTGGCGTTGCGCTCGTTGCGCGAATACTGGCTCATGCCGTTGGTCACCACGCAACCCGGCTCGGACGCCGCCGCCACCACGGTGCCGCCGGGGCACATGCAGAAGCTGTAGACCGTACGGCCGTTTTTCGCGTGGTGCACCAGCTTGTAGTCCGCCGCACCCAGCTGCGGATTGCCGGCGTTCGGCCCCAGCCTTGCGCGGTCGATCAGCGACTGCGGATGCTCGATGCGAAAGCCGATCGAGAACGGCTTCGCTTCCATGTAGACGCCGCGCGCGTGCAGCATTTCGAAGGTGTCGCGCGCGCTGTGGCCAAGTGCGAGGATGACGTGATGGCTTTCGAGCGTCTCACCGCTGGCGAGCGTCACCCCGCGGATGCGTCCATCCTCGATCAGCACGTCGGTGACGCGCTGCTGGAAGAGGATCTCGCCGCCCAGTTTCTCGATCTTGTGGCGCATCGCCTCGACCATGCCGACCAGACGGAAGGTGCCGATGTGCGGCTTCGACACGTAGAGGATTTCATCCGGCGCACCCGCCTTGACGAACTCGGTCAGCACCTTGCGCCCCAGGTGCTTCGGGTCCTTGATCTGGCTGTAGAGCTTGCCGTCGGAAAACGTGCCCGCCCCGCCCTCGCCGAACTGCACGTTGGATTCGGGATTGAGCACATGTTTGCGCCACAGGCCCCAGGTGTCCTGGGTGCGCTCGCGCACCGCGCGGCCGCGCTCCAGCACGATAGGCTTGAAGCCCATCTGCGCCAGCACCAGCGCCGCGAAGATGCCGCAAGGGCCGAAGCCGACGACGATGGGACGCTCCCCCAGATTCTTCGGCGCATGGCCGACGAACTGGTATTCCATGTCCGGCGTCGGCGCCAGATGGCGGTCGTTGCGGAATTTCTTCAGCAGCGCCGCCTCGTTTTTCACCTCGACGTCGACCGCGTAGACCATCAGTAGCGCGTGCTTTTTGCGCGCGTCGTAGCTGCGCTTGAAGATGCTGAAGCCGACGAGCGCATCGTCAGTCAGTTCCAGTCGCTTCAGAATCGCCGCGCGCAAAGCTTCGGGCGGATGGTCGAGCGGGAGCTTGAGTTCAGTCAGTCGCAGCATGGTGAGTCTTTATTAAGTTGAATCCCATTGGCTCTTCCGATAAATCCTACGGAAGAAATGGGATGACCGGCACCCCTGAAATGCTGTATCTACACGGTTTTCTAACGACGCGAGCAGGTACGACATATGGGGGCGGTCATCCCGGCGAAGATTTTGGGGCTTGAGGGGCAAGTGATCAAGAAGGTTTTGTTTGACGAAGAGGCCGGTCGGGTGCGGGTCATGTGCGATCGCGACTGCCGTCGCCGGCCGGTGGATCACCGCACCGGCCGAACCGGCTCCGTCAATCGCCTGTTGCGCCGGACGGTGCTGGATGTGCCGCTGGGCGGTTGGCCGTGCGAGGTCGAGATCGAATACGCCGAGTCCCAAGGGATACCGTCCCTGCGGGACATAACCTTCCTGTCGCCCGGCCAGGTGCGCGTAGAGCGGCTGCCGTTCGTCAGCCCCAAGGTTCGGGTGACCAGGCGCTATGCCCGTCTGATCGCCGGGATGGCGCGCCATATGCCGATCTCGACGGTGGCGCGCCACACCGGCCTGTCGTGGGACTCGGTGAAGGCCATCGAATGCGCGCATCTGGACGAGACGATTCCGATCCCCGATCCGCGGAGCCTCGAAGGCATCCGCTATCTCGGCGTCGATGAAGTCGCCCGCGCCAAGGGACAAAGCTACTTCGTGCCTGACCGAAAACCTCCTCATCCCAACAACAGCAAAGGAAGCGCTGGATTATCGGCGATGAAGAATTGACGGCGGGAGCGGCTGTTACGTTATGAGGCACAGAAATACAAGCCTGACAGCCCAC
>Ga0208244_100156_pt1 | contig 86189 bp, 80 predicted proteins | sample SubbioCR12Aug_5A_FD_184828 | JGI IMG/M metagenome (GOLD analysis project Ga0208244, IMG submission 184828) | Serpentinite rock and fluid subsurface biosphere microbial communities from McLaughlin Reserve, California, USA - CR12Aug_5A (SPAdes) | ecosystem: Environmental > Terrestrial > Deep... | reverse complement strand
AGCGCAAGGCGCGCGGCTATGGCAACTTCTCCACCATCCGCACCGTCGTCTTCCTCCTCGCCGGCAAGCTCGATTTCAGCAAGATCAACCCCCATGCCGCTTAACCCACTCGTTTTTCAAAAGAGCCCTTGTTGTTTTTCGGTCCCTGCTGCAGCTCGACCAGCGCATCGCCCTGCGGGCTCACGGCCAGCACTCGGTCGGGGCGGTTCTGCACCCGCCAGCCCGGCGGGAACTGGATCGCCAGGCCGAGCTTTTCGTGCAGCAGCATGTTGTTGCGGATCAGGCCCTGGTCGGGGCTGTCGCCAAAGACCACGCCCGCCATTTTCTGCAGGTAGTCGCTGCGGCCCTCGCGCAGACTGGCCACGGTGTGTTGATTCGCTGCGCCCACCACCTGCTGGAGACGCGCGTCGTTGCTGGGGTGGGTATCGAAGGTGCCGTGATAGGTGCGCGGTGGGCGGCCGTCGCGCCCGGCCTGTTCGGCGGCGAACAGTTCCTGGTTTTTCAGCACGCCGATGACGTCGATCATCGCCTGCGGCGTGTAGCCGCTCTTCGCCAGATATTCGGTGCCGAGGCGGTCGGATTCCAGTTCGTGCTCACGGCCGTAGCCTGCGGTCCAGGCCTGCGCCAGTGTTTGCAGCAGGGTGGCGCCCGCCTGATTGCCCAGCCCCGGCACCAGGATCGACCCCAGCACCGCGCCCAGCCCCACAGCGGTGGACGTGCTTTGCTGGCGCACGCCGTGGCGTGCGGTGACGTGGCCGATTTCATGACCGACCACGCCCGCCAGTTCGGCCTCTGAATTCAGGTAGGCCATGAGGCCGCGCGTGATGTAGACGTAGCCGCCGGGCAAGGCAAAGGCATTGACGTCCGGGCTGTCGACCACGGTGAAATGCCATTGCAGGTGCGGCCGATGGCTCTGCGCCGCCAGCCGCTGGCCGACCTCGTTCACGTAGGCCTGCAGCGCAGGGTTGGCCAGCGCCGCGTATTCCTTCAGCACATCCTGGTGCGCCTGCACGCCCAGCTGGATTTCCTGCTGCTCCGACATCAGCACGAAATTCTTGTCGCCGCTGACCGGATTCTGCGCGCAGTGGGTCAGCGCCAGCGAACCGAAGGCAATGACGGCAATACGACGAAAAGCGCGGGGGGTCACGTCAGACTATTTCTCGGGAAGGCGGCGTATTAAATGATACCGTTGCCGCGCCGCAAAAAATGCAAAAAGCGGCCAAAGCCGCTTTTTGCATGCATCGCGCAGACCGGCTTGCTTCAAGCCGCGGTTGATTTAATCCCATAGCGCTGGCGGAACTTCTCGACGCGACCCGCGGTGTCGACGATCTTCTGCTTGCCGGTGTAGAACGGATGACAGACTGAGCAGACTTCCACCTGCAGGGTGGGTTTACCCAGCGTGGAACGGGTTTTGAACGTGTTGCCGCAGGAGCAGGTCACGGCCACTTCGTTGTAATCGGGGTGGATGCCGGCTTTCATGGCAATTCCTTAAAATGGGTTGAATTCGGAGAACGCGGGAGTATAGCGGAGACTTGATCCCCGATCAACCCCGCCGCATCGAGTCGAAGAACTCGCTGTTGTTTTTCGTCGCACGGATCTTGTCCAGCAGAAACTCCATCGCCTCCATGTCGTCCATCGGGTACAGCAGCTTCCGCAGCACCCACACCTTCTGCAGGATGTCTTGCGGCATCAGCAGTTCTTCGCGGCGGGTGCCGGAGCGGTTGACGTTGATGGCGGGGTACTGGCGCTTCTCGGCCATCTTGCGGTCGAGGTGGATTTCGAGGTTGCCGGTGCCCTTGAATTCCTCGTAGATCACGTCGTCCATGCGGCTGCCGGTGTCGACCAGCGCGGTGGCGATGATGGTGAGGCTGCCGCCTTCCTCGATGTTGCGTGCTGCGCCGAAGAAGCGCTTCGGTTTCTGCAGCGCGTTGGCGTCGACGCCGCCGGTGAGCACCTTGCCGGAGGCGGGCTGCACGGCGTTGTAGGCGCGCGCCAGGCGGGTGATCGAGTCGAGCAGGATCACCACGTCCTTCTTGTGCTCGACCAGGCGCTTGGCCCGCTCGATCACCATTTCCGCCACCTGCACGTGACGGCTGGCGGGTTCGTCGAAGGTGGAGGCGATGACTTCGCCGCGCACGGTGCGGCTCATTTCGGTCACCTCTTCCGGGCGCTCGTCGATCAGCAGCACGAACAGCACGACATCGGGGTGGTTGGAGGTGATGGCGTGGGCGATGTGCTGCAGCATCACCGTCTTGCCGGTCTTGGGCGGCGCCACCAAGAGGCCGCGCTGGCCCTTGCCGATCGGGGCGACGATGTCGATCACGCGGCTGGTGATGTTTTCCTCGGCCTTGACGTCGCGTTCCAGCTTGAGCGGCTGGTCGGGATGCAGCGGCGTGAGGTTCTCGAACAGGATCTTGTTCTTGCTGGCCTCGGGCGGCTCGTCGTTGATCTTGTCGAGCTTGGTCATCGCCGAATAGCGTTCACCGTCCTTGGGGGTGCGGATCTCGCCTTCGATCTTGTCGCCGGTGTGCAGGTTGAAGCGGCGGATCTGCGACGGCGACACGTAGATGTCGTCGGTGTTGGCCAGATACGAGGCTTCCGGCGAACGCAGGAAACCGAAGCCGTCCGGCAGCACTTCCAGCACGCCGTCGCCGTAGATGCTCTCGCCGCGCTTGGCCACCGCTTTCAGGATGGCGAAGATCAGTTCCTGCTTGCGAAAGCGGTTGGCGTTGTCGATGCCGTTGGTGACGGCAAGTTCAAGAAGCTCGGTGATCGGTTTCTGCTTGAGTTCGGAAAGATACATGGACGGGGCCTGAGTAGGCTCGCTTGAAAGAGCCGGGAGGTGGGGAGGAGTGAAGCCGGATGGTGCTGCGCCAGGACCGCCTGCAGGGCGAGTGTCTGGCAGCGTACTCCCTGCGGGTGCAGCGTGCAGGCGGCGCCGGGATGCGCCATCCGGTAAGACTTGGTTTAGATGTTGCTGTCGACGAAAGCGGTGAGTTGCGACTTGGACAGGGCACCGACCTTGGTGGCCTCGACGTTGCCGTTCTTGAAAATCATCAGGGTGGGGATGCCGCGGATGCCGAACTTCGGCGGGGTGGCCTGGTTTTCATCGATGTTGAGCTTGCATACCTTGAGCTTGCCGGCGTATTCCTTGGCGACTTCGTCGAGAATCGGCGAGATCATCTTGCAGGGGCCGCACCAGTCCGCCCAGTAATCCACCAGCACCGGCACGCCGGCCTGCAAGACTTCCTGTTCGAAGGAATCGTCGGATATGTAATGAACATGCTCGCTCATCGGTGAAGCTCCTATTTGAATTATGCGGGTGGCCGGACACGGCCTGGATGGTTTGGGAAGGCGGTAAGACTGGAAAAATTGGTTTTGTGCCGATATGCTACATCAAAATTGCCGCCTGCAAGCATCCGGGCATTTCTCAAATCATCTGGGTAAATACGTAATGACCTACGTTGTAGTCGAAGCCTGCATCAAGTGCAAATATACCGATTGTGTCGATGTCTGTCCGGTGGACTGCTTCCACGAGGGCCCCAACTTCCTCGTCATCGACCCCGAGGAGTGCATCGACTGCACCCTGTGCGTGGCCGAATGCCCGGTCGAGGCTATCTTTGCCGAAGACGACGTGCCGGACGACCAGCGCGCCTTCATCGCGCTCAACGCCGAGCTCGCCAAGGAATGGAAGGTCATCATCGAGAGCAAGGACCCGCTGCCCGACGCCGACGAATGGGCCCAGGTCAAGGACAAGCTGCAATACCTGGAGCGCTGAGCCGCTTGAAAATCTCCGGCGACGGCGCGCTGCCGCATGCCGTCGCCCGCCACCTGCTCGATCAACACGCCGACCGCCTGCCCGACCTGTCCGGGCTGACCGTGCTCGTCCCCAACCACCGCGCCGGACAGGATTTTGCCCGCGCACTGGCGCAGGCTGCCGGCCGCGCGGTGCTGATCCCGCCGACCATCACCCCGCTGAAGGCCTGGGCCGACAGCGTGGCCGACGGCCGCGCCGAACCGCAGGCGCGGCGACTGGCGCGCCTGCACGGCGTGCTGCGGCGCGTCGACTGGCTCGGCGCGGTCGACCGCTGGGCGCTCGCCGGCGAACTGCTGGCGCTGGCCGACGAACTGTCGGCGGCGCGGCTGGGCGGCGAGATCGGCGCACGGATTCGCGCCCTGCACGCCGACAGCCTCGACCGCGCCGCACTTGATCGTGAAACGGCCCTGATCGAGGCCGTATGGCAGGCGCTCAACAACGACGGCCACGACCCGCAGGCGCGCTATGCGCGCGCGCTCGACACGCTGGCCGAACAAATCGGGGCTGCGCCGCAGCCCATTTACGGCTACGCGCTGGGCATGCTCACCGCCGTCGAGCAGCAGTTTCTCGCCCGCTGCGCCGAACGGGCCCCGCTCGCGCTGTTCGAGCCGGACACCGAAGACGCCGTGACTTTCACCCTGCATCAGGCCTGGCAGCTGACCGATCCGCCGCTGCGCGACCGCGCCGCAGCGCTGGGCCGGCGCCTCCCCGAATCACCACTGCAGGCCCGCATCACGCTCGGGCCGGCGCCGCATCTGGAAGCCGAAGCACGCGCCGTCGCCACCTGGGTGGCCGAACAACTGCACGCCGGCAGGCGCGAGCTCGCGCTCATCGCGCTCGACCGCGAAACCGCACGGCGGGTGCGCGCGCTGCTCGAACGCATGGACGTGCTGGTGGCCGACGAAACCGGCTGGACGCTGTCGACCACCGCTGCCGCCGCAGTGATCGACCGCTGGCTCGAATGCGTGGCGAGCGACTTCCCGCACGTCGAATTGCTCGATCTCCTGAAATCGCCCTTCGTTCTGGGTGAACCCGCCGCGCGCCTGGACCAGGTGCTCGCTTTCGAACTGGCGCTGCGCCGGCACGGCGTGTCGCAGGGGATGGCGGAAATGCAGCGGCTGGCGCACCGCGAATTCGCCGCTCTGCCTGCCTGGCTCGCCGCGCTGTTCGACGCCCGCCAGGGGTTCGAGCAGCGCCGCGCGCCGCTCGCGGTCTGGCTCACGCGGCTAGCCGACAGCCTCGTCCGGCTCGGCACGACGCTTGACGCCGACGCCGCCGGCGCCAGCGTGCTCGACACGCTCGACACCCTGCGCCGCGATCTGGCCGACGACACAGAAAAATACGGCTTCGGCGAATGGCGACGCTGGCTCAATCTGGCGCTGGAATCGGCCAGCTTCATCGACGCCAGCGTCGCCAGCCCCATCGTGCTGACCTCGCTGCCCGCCGCGCGCGGGCGCCTGTTCGACGCCGTGGCGCTGATCGGCGCCGACGCCCGCCACCTGCCCCCGCGCCCCGCGCCCGGCCTGTTCTCGCAGGCCACCCGCGCCCAGCTAGGCCTGTCGACCGCCGCCGCCGACGCCGAGGCCGTCACCGCCGACCTGATGCAGCTACTGGTCCAGGGGCCCGCGCTCATCAGCTGGCAGGCGTGGAACAACGACGAGCCCAACCCCGCCTCGCCGCTGGTGCTGCGGCTGCAGGCGCTGCACCGGGCCGCGTGGGGCGCCGACCTGCCCGAGCAGGCCGTCGGCATCCCGCCCACCCAGCCCGGCCCGCTGCCCGCCGCCTGCGTGCAGCCCGCGCCGACGGTATCGGCCGCGCAGCTGCCGCGCCATTATTCGCCCACCGCCTACCAGACCCTGCTCGACTGCCCCTACCGGTTTTTCGCGCGCAGCGTGCTCGGCATCCGCGAACTCGACGAGGCCGACGACGCGCTCGACAAGAGCGACTACGGCAACGCCCTGCACCGCGTCCTCAAGGCCTTTCACGACAGCGCCCCGCCGCTTGAGCGCGACGCCGCGCTGGCGCGGCTGAACGCCCTCTCCGCCGCCGAATTCGCCGCACTGCCCGCGTACACCGCCGCCGCCTGGGCGAGCCAGTGGAACCCCATCCAGCCCGCCTATATCGACGCCTGGCTGGCGCACGCGTCCGCCGGCTGGCGCTACGAATCCGGAGAAACCGATTTCTCGGTGCCGCACACCGTTGAGGGTCTGGGCGAAATCACCCTGCACGGCCGCGTCGACCGTGTGGATCGCCGTGTCAATTCAAGCGAAGGCGACGCCCGCTACGCGATCGACTACAAGACCAGCGCCGCGCAAACCCTGAAGAAGAAACTCAAGGCGCCCGACGAAGCCGTGCAGCTGCCCTTCTACGCCTGGCTGACTGACGCCGCCGCCGCCTACCTGCCGATCAACGAAGCCCCCGTCGCTGCGCTTGAACTGGACTTTGAGACCGACGTCGCCGCCATCAGCCTGCGCCTGCCCGATCTGCTCGAAGCGATCGCCCGGCGCGCCGCGCTGCCCGCCCATGGTGTCGGCAGTGTCTGCAAATACTGCGAAGCGCGCGGGTTATGCCGCAAGGGGATGTGGGGTGCTACAGAAACAGTTGCCTGACGCCCCTGGTATGTAATAACATTATTTTAACTTGTCAGTGCTGAAGGAAGAACGGTCATGCGCATCAACCTGGTTAAAGTAGGCAACTCGAAAGGCGTCATCATCCCCGCCGCCATCCTCGCCTCATGCGGCCTGAAGGATGCCGTCGATCTGCAGATCAAAGGCAAGAAGCTCGTGATCGAGGCGCTCAAGCAGCCCCGTGCAGGCTGGTTTGACGGCTATCAGGCCGAAAACGATGAAGCCGTACTCGACACCATCCCGGTCGACGAGGGTGATGCAGAATGGGGGTGGTAAAGCGCGGCGAGGTTTACTGGGTCAACCTCGACCCCGCCGTCGGTGGCGAAATCCAGAAAGCCCGCCCCTGCCTGATCGTGTCGCCAGACGACATGAGCGCCGCCCTGCCGCGTGCCATCATTGCGCCGCTCACCAGCGGCGGCCAGCCGCTCGGCTGCCGCCCGGAAGTCGAGTTCAAGGGCAAATCCGCCCGCATCCTGCTGGATCAACTGCGTTCCGTGGACAAACAGCGCCTGGGCGGCAAGATGGGGAAAATCGATCTCGCACTTTGGCATCCGGTGTTGCTGGAGATGCTGGCTTAACACGCCAGCTAAAATCGCAGTGCGATTAAGTACAAACGGGGAGAAACGAATGTCCGCAAGTCCTGACTGGACGCGCCAGCAACTATTGGTGGCATTCCATTTGTATACCCAATTGCCATTTGGGAAATTGCATTCTCGTAACCCAGAAATCGTCAAGTACGCAGCGCTGATTGGCAGAACGCCGTCCGCACTCGCGATGAAATTGACCAACATCGCCAGCCGCGATCCAGAAATAACTTCAACTGGGCGAGCAGGGCTAAGCGGCGCCTCTGCCGCCGATAAAGCCATGTGGGTAGAAATGCAGGCTGACTGGGGGCGTTTCGCTACCGAGATGCGGCAAGCTGTAACTGCGTTGGGTGCTGACACTGAGCTTGGCGCGCTCGTTGATGGCTCGCTCAGCCTGGATGAGGATATCGATTACACTGGAGCCGACAAAAATGTTCAAACGACAGCACGTGTTGGCCAGAATTTTTTCCGCCGTGCGGTGTTAAGTGCCTATGACTATCGGTGCTGTATCACGGGGCTATCCGTACCCAAACTCTTGATCGCGAGCCACATCATGCCGTGGCGAGTTGACGCGACTAACCGGCTAAATCCTCGAAACGGCCTGTGTTTGTCGATGCTGCACGACAAAGCGTTCGATGCAGGAATCATCACTGTCACAGAGGATATGACCGTTCATGTTTCGCGGAAACTTGCGACCAATGCCGATCACTTTTTCAACACAGCCTTGTTGGCTTACGATGGCAAACCCTTGGTCCTTCCAAAGAAATTCAGCCCGCGCGCGGAGTTTCTATCCTACCACCGCCAACACGTCTTTGAAAGGTAGATGCCCGCGATGAATGTGCGATTTGAGTACCTCTATCGCGATGCTGGAAATTTCAAGAACTGGGGTGAAGTCGTGTTTGCCAACCCACGCAACATCTGCGCTGATCGTGTTGCAGCAATGGCTGAAAAATCACTGCGTATCGATAGTCTTTATTTTGTGGCGTCCGAGGTCAATGTGCCTGATCTACACTTTGAGGAGCTTAATGAGGCACTTGATCACGATTGGCACGAAGTTCACACTTTCCAAATGACGGATGACGCGCCGAACGATCCACAAGGACGGGATATCGAGGCGTTTTTCCAATTACTCCAACGTTCGTCGCGGGATACCTGGCATGCCGGGCGTGAAGCCCCCCAGTAAAGTCCGTTGGGGACAAGTGCACCGCCGCCACCCCCTTGTCCCTGCAACAGGCCTGACGCGATAACCATTTGATTGATAAAGAACAATCTGCTAATGTTTCATTAGCGTGTTTTTATAAACACTAATGCGACAGGTTAGGCGCTCTAGTTAATGGCTATTCGTAAACCCGTTGAAATCCCCCTGCGCGAGGTGCAAAAGCGCATGGCGCTGGAAAACCCGTGGTGGGTGGCGGGGGCGGGCATCGACGCCGAGCGGCGGGGATGGCCGCGGCGCGCCTATTTCGGGCCGTTTATCCGGCTGGTGCGGGAGGTGGCTGTTCACCGCGCGGTAGTGCTGATCGGGCCACGCCGGGTGGGCAAGACGGTGATGCTGGCGCAGGTGGTGCAGGCCTTGCTGGACGAGGGCCTGGGTGACGGGGGCGTGGCGGGAATCGACATTCTTCAGTTGTCGCTGGATACGCCGCTTTATTCCGGGCGCTCGCTGGAAAGCCTGGTGCGCACGTTTATCGATTTGCACCGGCACGATCCAGCGCGCCGGTTGTGGGTGTTTTTCGACGAAATCCAGTATGTGAAGGACTGGGAAGTCCACCTGAAATCGCTGGTGGACACGTTCCGCCAGATTCGTTTTGTGGCGAGCGGCTCAGCGGCGGCGGCATTGCGGATGAAAAGCCGAGAATCGGGCGCGGGCAGGTTTACCGATTTCATGCTGCCGCCGCTGACGTTCGCCGAATACCTGCAATTCGCCGGGCGTGAGGATGCGCTGATTATCGAGTCGCCGGGCGACGGCGCATTGCCCCAGTATCGCGCCGCGTCGATCGAGGAACTGAACCGGGAATTCATCCACTATCTGAACTTCGGCGGTTTTCCCGAGGCGGTGATGAATCCGGCGGTGCGGGCGAACCCATCGCGTTTTCTGCGCGAGGACATTGTCGAGAAGGTGCTGTTGAAAGATTTGCCCAGTCTGTATGGCATCAGCGATACGCAGGAACTGAACCGTTTTTTCAACGTGCTGGCCTACAACACGGGCGACGAGGTCAGCCCGGAAAACCTGTCGCGGGACACGGGCATTGGCCGCGCCCGGCTGATGGATTATCTGGAATATCTGGAAGCGTCTTTCCTCATCAAACGGATGCACCGGCTGGATGAAAATGCCCGGCGGATGAAGCGCGCCCGCACCTTCAAGGTGTACCTCACCAACCCTTCGATACGCGCCGCGCTGTTTGGGTATGTCGATGCGCATGACGAGGCTGATGTGGCGACCTCGCGCAATGTGATCGGATCGCTGGCGGAAACGGCGGTGTTCAGCCAGTGGCTGCACAGCACCCGCACCATCGAGTCGCTGCACTACGCCCGCTGGAAGCAGGGGCGCAGCGATCTGGAAGTCGATCTGGTGTCGCTCGACCCGCGCACCCAGAAGCCGCGCTTCGCGGTGGAAATCAAATGGAGCGACGCCTGTTTCAGCGACTGGAGCCTGCTGCGTGGCATCCGCGCACTGGCAACCGAACACACGCTGGCACGCCCCCCGGTCGTCACCACGCTGACCGCAGCCGGAATGGGTGAAGAAAACGGTGTCCGCATCGAATTCATTCCAACCAGCCTGTACTGCTACACCATTGCGCGCAATGTGCTGCGCATGGAAGTTTGAACCATCGACGCCATGCACCGCCCCCTCGATACCGCCACCGCCCTTTCCCCCGCCCGCTCGGTGGTGGTGGAAGCCTGCGCCGGCAGCGGCAAGACCTGGCTGCTGGTGTCGCGCATGCTGCGCCTGCTGCTGGCGGGGGCGGCGCCTTCGGAGTTGCTGGCGATCACGTTCACGCGCAAGGCGGCGCAGGAGATGACCGACCGCCTGCACGAGTGGCTGCGCGTGCTGGCGCTGGAAGACGACGCGACGGTGCGCGCGTTTTTGCGCGAACGGGCGGTGGCGGATGACGAGGTTGATGCGCTGCTGCCGCGCGCGCGCGGGCTGCTGGAGGCGGTGCTGACCGCACAGCCGGGGCCGACGGTGACGACTTTTCACGGCTGGTTTCTCGACCTGCTGAAACACGCGCCGCTGGAAGCCGGGTTGCCATGGGGCGCGCCGCTGCTGGAGCGCACCCGCCTGCTGCAGGACGAGGTGCGCGACCGCCTGCTGGCGCAATGGGCTGCGGAAGGGTCGCTGCGCAGCAGCGGGGCACCCACCGGCGGTGTCAATTCCGCATCGGCTTTAGTCGATAGCGGATTGCCTACCTTTGGTGTACCCCTTGCGGGTACTGCGGCGCCCGAATCGCCCGCGGGCGCGGCGCTGCTGGCCTTGCTGGCCGACATCGGCGAGCACAATCTGCGCGCGCTGCTGAAACACTTTGTCGGTGCCCGCGCGGAATGGTGGGCGTACACCGACGAGGCGCCCGACCCGGTGGCGCATGCGCTGGAACAACTGAAACCGGGCCTGCACCCCGATCTGGAGTGCGACCCGGTGGCGGCATTCTGGGCCGACGAAGCGATGGCGGCGCGGGTGAAGCGGGTGGGCTTTGCGCTGGAAAAGGGCGGCAAGAGCGAACGGGTGCGCGCGCCCGAAATTCAGCGCAGCCTGGACCTGCCGCCCGGTGAGGCCCATGTCTCACTAATGAGACACCTGATGACGGCGGGCAAGCGGCGCAAGAAACAGGCGACCAAGGAACTGGAAAAAGCGCTCGGCGCCGAACTCGACACCTACCTGCGCGACCTCGACACGCTGGAAACCGCGCTGGAAACCGTCGCCGCGATCCAGACCGACCAGCGCATCTGGGCGCTCAACCGTCACGGCCTGCTGCTCGGCCACGCACTGCTGGCGGCCTATCAGGACGCCAAGGTGCAGCAGGGGGTGATCGACTTCGCCGATGCCGAATGGCAGGCCTGCCGCCTGTTGCGCAGCGAGGAGCATGCGCCGGCGCTGGCGCTGAAGCTGGACGCGCGCTATCGGCATCTGCTGCTCGACGAATTTCAGGACACCAACCCGCTGCAGTGGCAGGCGCTTTCGACCTGGCTGCTTGAAGCGCGCGGCGCCGACAGCGCGATGACGGTGTTCATGGTGGGCGACCCCAAGCAGGCGATCTACCGCTTCCGCCGCGGCGAGGCGCGGGTGTTCGACGCGGCGGCGGATTTTCTGCGCGCGCATTTCGACGCTGCCCGTTTCAGCACCGACATGACGCGGCGGCTGGCGCCGGCGGTGGTGCAGGCGCTCAACCCGGTGTTTGCTGAGGCGGACGGCTTTGCCGAACACGCGCACGCGCCGGCCAACGACACGCTGTCGGGCGCGCTGCGCTGCCTGCCGGTGCAGGTGGAAAAAGCCGACGCCGACGCGCCTACAGGCCTGCCCCACACGGGGACTCCGATCCACTACGCGGCCTCCGGCCACGTGTGGAGTCGTATGCGCAATCCGCTCACCACGCCGCAGCCGGAAGCCGACGACCGCGCCGTGCACGCGGAAGCGCGGCAGTTCGCGCGGGTGTTGCGCGACGAGGTGCTGGGGTGCTGGGGGGTGACGGACAAAGCCGGCGCCCTGCGCGCGGCCCGGCCCGGCGACGTCATGGCGCTGGTACGGAAGCGCACCCACCTGCACCTGTACGAGCGCGAACTGGAAGCCGCCGGCATCCCCTTCATCACCTCGCGCCGCGGCGGCCTGCTGCACGCGCTGGAGGCGCAGGACGTGATCGCGCTGATCGAAACCCTGCTGCTGCCGCACGCCGACCTGAAACTGGCGCACGTGCTGAAGTCCCCGGTGTTCGGCTGCAGCGACGACGACCTGCTGCGGGTGTTCGCGCCCGGCGCCGAGCCGCGCGGCTGGGAACGGCTGATTGCGCTGGCCGCCGAGCCCGACTGTCCCGCCACGCTCGCACGCGCGGCGCGGCTGCTGACCCGCTGGCGCGCCCACTGCGGCACGCTGCCGGTGCACGACCTGCTCGACCGCATCTACTTTGAAGGCGACGTCGAGGCGCGCTACGCCGCCGCCGTGCCGGAGGCGATGCGGCCGCAGGTGGCTGCCAATCTGCGTGCCTTCATACAGCTGGCGCTGACGCAGGACGCCGGGCGCTACCCCACGCTGGCCGGCTTCGTGCGCGAGCTGGCCTCTCTCATCGACGACGCCGACGCCGCGCCCGGGGAGGGACTGGCGGCCGACGGCGAGAATGCAGTGCGCCTCTTGACTATCCACGGCGCCAAGGGGCTGGAAGCACCGATCGTCTGGCTCCTGGGCGGCAGCGACCACGCGCACGGCGACAGCTACGCGGTGCTGGCGCCGTGGCCGCCCGATGCCCCCCGGCCGGTGCATTTTTCGCTGTTCGGCAAGCTGGAAGACCGGGGCGCGGCGCGGGAAGACTGGTTTCAGGAAGAGGCGGATCTGGCGCAGCGCGAATCCGACAACCTTTTGTATGTGGCGCTGACCCGCGCCGCGCAGGGACTGATCGTCAGCGGCGACGCCAGCAAGAACGCCTGGCTTGCACGCGTCGATGCGGCTTGGCAAGACCTGGGCCTGCCGGCCGACCTGCCGCCCGCCCCGGCTGAGGCAGCCAGCATGACAGCCGCGCCGATCCGCATCGACGCGCCGGCGGCAGGACAGCGCGTCGCCCCACCGGCCGCGAGTCCGGCGGCGGCGAGCGGCGAATTGTTCCACGCGTGTCTGGAAGCCCATGCGCCGCCCGGCACACCGCGCGACCTGTCCGCACTGGCGGCGCGCCTGGGGCTGGAGGGCCAGCTCGCATCCGTCGAGGCCGCGGCCCGCGCCCTGCTGGCACAGCCGCAGCTGGCGCACCTGTTCGACCCGGCGCAGTATCGACGCGCCCACAACGAGTGGGCGCTGCTGGATGCCGAGGGCCGCCTGCAGCGACTCGACCGCGTGGTGGAATTCGACGATGCAGTGTGGCTGATCGACTATAAAACCGGCGGCGACAGCCGCTCCCTTCCCGACGCGCAGCTGGTCGAACGCCATCAGCCACAGCTGGCGGGATACCGGGCGCTGCTTGCCGAGCTGTATCCTGGCAAGCCGGTGCACGCCGCGCTGCTTATGGCCGACGGCCGACTGATTCCGATGGACGCCCAAAAATGATCGATAAACCTTTTTCCGAATCCTGCGTGCAAAACCGCGACCCGATTCTGGCGGTGCTGCGCGAATGGTTTGCCGACCGCCGCCATGTGCTGGAAATCGGCAGCGGCACCGGCCAGCACGCGGTGTATTTCGCCCCCGAGCTGCCGCACCTGGCGTGGCAGACCGCCGACGTGCCGCCGCACCACGCCGGCATCCGGGCCTGGCTCGATGACGCCGCCCTGCCCAACGTGCTGCCGCCGCTGGCGCTCGACGCCAATGACACGGCCTGGCACGACGGACGCTACGATGCGGTGTTTTCGGCCAACACCCTGCACATCATGAGCTGGCCCGAGGTGGAAGCCTTCTTCGAAGGCGTGGGCGAAGTGCTGGAGCCCGGCGGCGTGCTGGCGGTGTACGGCCCGTTCAATTACAAGGGCGCGTTCACCTCGGACAGCAATGCCCGCTTCGACGCCTGGCTGAAGGCGCGCGACCCCGCCTCCGGGGTGCGCGACTTCGATGCGGTGGACGCGCTGGCGCGCGACCGCGGCCTGGTCCTGCTGCAGGATATCGCCATGCCGGCGAACAACCGCACGCTGGTGTGGCGCCGCACGGATTAGAGGCGCAAACGCCTTTCCCCGTGCTTTTCCTTGCAGGGAGCTCTGCTATAAACAAGGCATTGTGAGGCAGAGGAAAGCTCATGCGCATTGCCGAACTGATCCATCGCTGGAGCCAGGAGGAGCAGGCACGCACGGATGTGCGCGTCTACACCGCCCATTTGCCGCTGCGCGACGCTGCACGCGTTGAAGCCCTGAACGTGATGTACCCCGGCCGCAACGCTTCCCAGCTGATGGCCGACCTGGTCCGTGCCGCCCTCGACGAACTGGAGGTGGCCATGCCCTATATCCCTGGCAATCGCGTCATTGCCGAAGACGACTACGGCGATCCGATCTACGAAGACCTCGGCCCCACGCCGCAATTTTATTCGCTGTCGCACGAGATTTTGCGCAAACTCGCTGCCGCGTCGGAAGGCAAATAGCTGTCGAATTAATTTACAGTGCGCGCATGCCGCCACCCAAATGGTGAGCATAGCGCCTTGTATTCACACCCGTTTATTGATCTGGCACAAGGCTTGCATTGACCCTGGCTCAAACAATCTGAGTGTAGGGGGACGCCATGTACCTCGGCCCGGCTTTTCTTTTTGCGGCCTTTGCCAGCCTGTTTTACGTTCCCGGCTTCCTGGACATGCCCCTCGGCATGCTCACCCCGCGCCAGTTCGTCTCGCAACTGCTGTTTTCCGTTTTCGCGCTGATTTCGCTGGCTTCGCTGGCGCGCTCGATCGAGCTTGACCCGGTGTGGCCGTGGCGACCCGGATTCCGTCGCGCGATGAACTGGCTATTCGGGCGCACCCAGTAAGCGCGCGCCCGCAATTTACCGTCAAGCCGGCATAAAATGACGGTTTCCCGTTCTGCGAAACCGCCATGCCCGTCAATCTCTCCGCCCCCGATCCCGCGTCCCTGCTGCCCATTGCCGGCGTGCGCCTGGGCATCGCTTCGGCCGGGATCAAGAAGCCCGGACGGCGCGATATCACCCTGATCGAGCTCGCCCCCGGCAGCCGCGTGGCCGGCGTGTTCACGCAAAACCGCTTCTGCGCCGCGCCGGTAACGGTCTGCAAACAGCATCTCGGCCAGATGGTTCAGCGTGGCGGCGACATTCGCGCGCTGCTGATCAACACCGGCAACGCCAATGCCGGCACCGGCGAAGAAGGTTTGCACCGCGCGCGCCAGACCTGCGAGGCGGTGGCGCGGCTGATGGGCTGCGCGACCGAGGCCGTGCTGCCGTTTTCCACCGGCGTGATTCTGGAGCCGCTGCCGGTCGACAAGATCCTCTCCGCATTGCCTGCAGCTCAGGTCGACCTTTTACCTACGCACTGGAGCGAGGCCGCGCACGCGATCATGACCACCGACATCGTCGCCAAGGGCGCGTCCCGCCAGGCACAGGTGGGCGGCAAGACGGTGACGGTGACCGGCATCGCCAAGGGCTCCGGCATGATCCACCCCAACATGGCGACCATGCTGGGCTATGTGGCGACCGACGCCGCCATCGCGCCGTCGCTGATGCAGCAGCTGGTGAAGGCGGTCGCCGACGTGTCGTTCAACTGCGTCACCGTCGACGGCGACACCTCGACCAATGACAGCTTCATCCTGATCGCCAGCGGCCAGGCCGGCAACGCCGAAATCGCCGATGCCGCATCCGCCGACTATGCCGCGCTCAAGTCCGCGTTGAATGAAGTTGCGATCGAACTCGCGCAGGCGATGGCGCGCGACGGCGAGGGTGCAACCAAGTTCATGACGATCGAAGTCGTTGGCGGCCGCGACCACGCCGAGTGCAAGCAGATCGCCTACGCCATCGCGCATTCGCCGCTGGTCAAGACCGCGTTCTTCGCGTCCGACCCCAACCTTGGCCGCATCCTCGCCGCCATCGGCTACGCGGGGGTAATGGACCTCGATGTGAATGCCCTGAAGGTCTATCTCGGCGACGTGCTGGTGGCCGAAAACGGCGGCCGCGCCGCGAGCTACACCGAGGCGCAGGGCGCGGCGGTGATGCAGGAAGCCGAGATCACCGTGCGCGTGGTGCTGAATCGCGGCCCCGTCAACGCCACGGTGTGGACCTGCGATTTTTCCTACGACTACGTGAAGATCAATGCCGAATACCGCACTTGAAACCCTGTTCGAGCGTCTGCTCGGGCGGCTTGATGTGCGCACCCCAGTCTGCGCCGTGCCGGACTGGAAGGCGGTGCGCGCCGCGCGCAACGGGCGGGTGGCGTGGCCGTTCGCGCGCGACTGGGCGGGCAAAAAATGAGCCAGGCGCCCCTCACCGAAGTCGCCGTCGCGGTACTCACCCAGCCCGATGGCCGCGTGCTGCGTGAGGGTCGCGACGAAGCCGCGGGGCACCCGCCGGCGTACCCCTCGCGGGTGCTGCTGGCGCAGCGTCCGCCGGGCAAGGCCTACGCCGGCTACTGGGAATTTCCCGGCGGCAAGGTGGAGCCGGGCGAGGCGCTGGACGCCGCGCTGGCGCGCGAACTGCACGAGGAGCTGGGCATCGTCGTTACGACACTCTGCCGCTGGATCACGCGGGTATTCGAATACCCGCACGCCACGGTGCGGCTGAATTTCTTCCGCGTGTTCGAATGGCAGGGCACGCCGCACCCGCATGAGGGACAGATGTTTTCCTGGCAGCGGCCCGACGCGGTGGAAGTGGCGCCGCTGCTGCCGGCCAATTTCCCCATCCTGAAGGCGCTGTCGCTGCCGCCATTGCTGGGGATTTCGCATGCCGAGGCGCTCGGCGTGGACAGCTTCCTGGCGCGGCTGGACGTGGCGCTCGCCAACGGGCTGCGGCTGATCCAGCTGCGCGACAAGACGCTGCCCGACGAGGCACGCCTGCCGCTCGCCCGCGAGACCGTGCGGCGCGCACGCCCGCATGGCGCGCGCGTGCTGGTCAACGGCAGCGTGGAACTGGCGCGTGCGGCCGGTGCCGACGGCGTGCATCTGGACTCGGCCGCCGCCGCGCGGCTGACCCGCCGCCCTGATTTCGCCGAGTCCGATTCTTTTCTGGTCGGGGTGTCGTGCCACGAGGACGCCGAACTGGCGCATGCCGCCGCCATCGGGGCCGATTACGCGCTGCTGTCACCGGTGCTGCCCACGCTCACCCATCCGGGTGCCGCCACCCTCGGCTGGGACCGTTTTGCCGAACTCGCCGCCGCCAGTCCGATTCCGGTCTACGGCCTCGGCGGGCTGGCGCGCGACGACGTGGCGCTGGCGCAGTCGCACGGCGCGCACGGCGTGGCGCTGTTGCGCGGAGCGTGGACATGAAGCGGGTGATGCTGCCGCTGCTGCTGGCGGTCGCGCTGGTGGCGATCGCGCTGGCCGGCTACTGGCTGAAGCGCCCGGCCGATGCGATGGCGGTTGCCTGCGCCGACCCGCTGGCCGGCTGCGGTTTCAGCCATCGCGCTGCGGCGGCAAGCGTGCGCTTTTCAGCGCGGCCGACGACGCTGGAGGCGTTCGAACTGAACGTCCGCGCAGCAGGCGTCAGCCGCATCAGCGCGGAATTCCAGATGGTCGGCATGGACATGGGCTTCAACCGCTACGATCTGCAGCCGACCGCGGATGGCGCATGGGCCGCGAAGGTGGCCCTGCCGGTTTGCGTCAGCGGGCGACGCGACTGGATCCTCTACCTCGACCTCGACGGGTCGCGCTACGCGATTCCCTTCAGTACGCAGTGAAATAGGCCATTCATGGGATCGTCACAATACCCGGCCTATAATTCAAGGCGAACCATGGAAAGGGTAACAAATGCCAACTGAACATACCTACAAGCAATTTGACGCCGAACTGGAAGCCGTGCGCGCCAGCGTGCTGAAAATGGGCGGCATGGTCGAAGAGCAAATCATCAACGCCGTCGAAGCGCTCATCTCGGGCGACATGGAACTGGCCGAGCGGGTGGATGCCAACGACCATAACGTCAATGGACTGGAAGTCGCCATCGACGAGGACTGCACCCGCATCATCGCGTGCCGCCAGCCGACCGCGTCCGACCTGCGCATGGTGATGATGGTGGTCAAAACCATTACCGATCTCGAGCGCATCGGCGACGAAGCGGCCAAGATCGCGCGCATGGCCAAGCAGATCCACCAGCACGAGCGCATCACCATGCCGCGCTTCTCCGAAGTCAAATACATGGCGGACATGGTGCTCGACATGCTGCGCAAGGCGCTCGACGCCTTTGCCCGCCTGGATGCCACCAAGACGGTTGAAATCGCCCGCCAGGACCAGGCGGTGGACGAGGAATTCCGCCTCAACCTGCGCCACCTCATCACCTACATGATGGAAGACCCGCGCACCATTTCGGTGTTCATCGACATCCTGTTCATCACCAAGGCGATCGAGCGCATGGGCGACCACGCCAAGAACATGTCGGAATACGTGGTCTACATGGTCAAGGGCAAGGACGTGCGCCACACCTCGCTGGAAGATATCGAAAGAGAAGTGATGTAGGGTTTGCCCCGCTCATGCAAACGGGCTCCCGTGGGAGCCCGTTCTGTTTCTGGCCTGTGCCGGACTTACCCGCAAGGGGGAGGCCGTGCTTGTATAGCCGATGAATCGGCAACAACCACGCACTAAAGCCGCTGTCCCAGGGGATACACCTTCGGATAAAGCGTCAACAACCACGCACTACCCGCAAGGGGGTGGCCGTGGTTGTATAACCGGTGAATCGGCAACAAGCACGCACTACTTGGCGGGCGGCACGTAACCCGCGGCCGCATCGACATCGCCGCCGAAGAAGTAGCGCTCCATCTGTTCCATCAGGTAACTGCGCGCCTGCGCATCAGCCAGGTTGAGGCGGTTTTCGTTGATCAGCATGGTCTGGTGGCGCTGCCAACCCGACCAGGCTTCTTTCGACACGTTCTCGAAAATCTTCTTGCCCAGCTCGCCCGGAACCGGCTGGAAGGCCAGACCTTCGGCCTCGCGTCCGAGCTTCACACAATTCACCATCCGCGTCATTTGCTGCTCCTGAAAAATTCAACTGCCAGATTCTAACCCAAGCTGTTTAATGATCCGCCGCGCGAATACGTCCATTTCCTTGGCCGCCTGCTTGTCGCCACGCGCCTCGGCCACCGCGATGCCCTGCTGGTAGGCCGCCAAGGCGTCCTGCCAGGCCTCGGCATCGGTCAGCGCACGGCCGAGCAGCTTCCATGCAGCGGAATATTTCGGGTCGTGCTCGACCGCGCAGCGCAGATGCTCGGCCGCTTTCACGGCATCGCCCTGCTTGAGATATTCGTTGCCGAGCGAAAAGCGCAGCAGCGCATTGTCGCGGCCGGCGGCCAGCATGGCTTCGAAGTCAGCGATCGACGGCATAAACTTTTTCTTATTTTCTCCAGAAGACCGGGGTGAGCACCACCAGCAGGGTGAAGAACTCCAGCCGCCCGAGCAGCATGGCGAAGCTGCATACCCAGGTCTGGAAATCATTCAGCACGGCATAGGTGCTGGCGGGGCCGACCTGTCCCAGGCCGGGGCCGGTGTTGTTGACCATGGCCACCACGGCGGTGAACGCGGTAAAGACGTCCAGCCCCGACGCGGAAAGGATGAACGACAGGATGATGATCGAGGCGACGTAAATGAAGAAGAACGCCAGCACCGCGTAGATGATCTTGTTGGGCACCGACTGCTGGCCCATCTTGGTGTGAATTTCCGCGCTGGGGTGGATCAACTTGACCAGTTCGCGGTACACCTGCTTGTACAGCAGCACCGCCCGCAACATCTTGATGCCGCCGCCGGTGGAGCCGGAACCGGCGATGAAGCTCGACAGGAACAGCATGAACAGCGGCGCGAAAAAAGGCCAGACGTTGAAGTCGGTGGTGGAAAACCCGAGCGTGGTGGCGACGGAAATGGTGTTGAACGCCGCATAGCGCAGCGCCTCGGGGAAATCGAGGTAAAACCCCTTGTACTGCAGATAGAAGGCCAGCCCGAGAATGCTGGCGCCGAGCACGCCAAAGGTCCAGCGGATTTCGGCGTCGAAGCGGTAAGCCAGCAGGTTGCGCATGCGGAACGCCATGAAGTGCGTGGAAAAGTTGATCGCGGCAATCAGCGCGAACACCATGACGATGATTTCCAGCGTAAGGGAATCGAAATACGCCATGCTGGCGTCGTGCGAGGACATGCCGCCCAGGCTCATCACGCTGAAGGCATGCACCAGCGCGTCCACCCAGCTCATGCCGCCGAGCCACAGCGCCAGGATGCAGAAGACGGTGACGATCGCGTACACCAGCCACAGCCCCTTGGCGGTTTCGGCCATGCGCGGGGTGAGCTTGCTGTCCTTCATCGGCGTCGGCGTTTCGGCCTTGAACAGCTGCCGGCCGCCGACCCCCAGCATCGGCAGCACCGCCACCACCAGCACGATCACCCCCATGCCGCCGATCCAGTGCATCTCGGTGCGCCAGACATTGATCGAGGGCGGCAGGTCGTCCAGCCCCGACAACACGGTGGCACCGGTGGCTGTTAGTCCCGACACCGCCTCGAAATAGGCGTCGGTGAAGCTCAGCTCCGGCATGTAGGACAGTAGCGGAATGGCGGAAAACAGCGGCAGGGTCACCCAGATCATCACCACCAGCAGAAAGCCGTCGCGGGTCTGCAGTTCGCGCTTGCCGCGGCGGGAGAAAACCCACAGCAGCACCCCGGACAGGAAAGTCGCGCCGATCGCCTGCTTGTATCCCTGGTGCGCGCCGTCCGCCAGCCCCAGCGAAATAGCCAGCGGCAGCAGAAATGCGACTGAAAACAGCATCAGCACTTTCGACAGGATGTGTACAATGGGCAGGATTTGCGACATCAGACGTTATGGCAGTCCGGCTTGGATTAGCGCGATGTTACCAGCGCACACCCTCAGCCACGCCAGAAGGCGCGGGTGAACAACACGAATACGGTGATCAACTCGAGCCGCCCGAGCAGCATGGTGAACGCCAGCACCCAGGTCTGAAAATCATTGAGGCTGGCGTAGTTCGTGCCCGGGCCGACTTCGTTGAGCCCGGGGCCGGCGTTGTTGATGCACGCGATGACGGCGGAAAACGCGCTGACAAAATCGAGCCCGCTGGCCAGCAGCACCAGCGTCATCGCCACAATGGTGGCGATATACATCATGACGAACGCCTGGATCGCGAATACGATCTGGTTGGGCACGGCATGGCCGCCGATCTTGACCGGCAGGAGCGCGGCAGGATGCAGCTGGTGCTCGAGTTCGCGCACGCCCTGGCGGAACATCAGCACCGTGCGGATCATTTTCAGCCCGCCGCCGGTGGAACCGGAACTCGCCGTGATGCAGCTCAAAAGCAGCATCCACATCGGCGCAAAAATCGGCCAGCTGTTGAAGTCGGTGCTGGCAAAGCCGCAATCGGTGGCAATCGAGACCAGGTTGAAGCTGACATGGCGCAGCGCCGTGAGGAATTCGGGGTAGACGCCGGCCTGCCAGACATACAGGCTGATGCCGAGGCCGCTCGCCAGCACCAGTCCGAGTGTGGCGAAGACCTCGGGATCGTGACGGTAGACCGCCAGGCTGCGCTGGCGGAAGGCCAAAAAATGCGTGACGAAATTGATCGCCGCCAGCAACATGAAAACAATCAGCACCGCCTCGATCAGCGGCGAGTCGAAATAACCGACGCTGGCGTCGTGGGTGGAGAAGCCGCCCAGACTCATGGTGGCGAAGGCGTGGCAGACGGCGTCGAACCAGTTCATGCCGGCTAGCTTCAGCGCCACCGCGCACAGCAGGGTGAGCGCCGCATACATGGCCCACAACAACTTGGCCGTGTCGGCGATACGCGGGGTGAGCTTGCTGTCCTTGATCGGCCCCGGCAGTTCGGCGCGCAGCAACTGGCGGCCGCCGATGCCCAGGAGCGGCAGGATCGCCACCGCCAGCACGATGATGCCCATGCCGCCCAGCCAGTTGAGCAGGTGCCGCCACAGGTTGAGCGAGGGCGGCAGGGTGTCGAGTCCGCTCATCACGGTGGCGCCGGTGGTGGTGAGCGCCGAAATGGTTTCGAAATAAGCGTCGGTGAAGCCCATCTCCGGCGCGTAGATCAGGAAAGGCAGGGTGGCGAAGGCGGGCAGGCCGGTCCACACCAGCAGCACCAGCAGAAAGCCGTCGCGCACCTTGAGCTCGCGCCGCCAACGCCGCCCGGCCAGCCACAGCGCGAAACCCGCAAGCAGGGTGACGGCAAAGGACTCGTTGAACGCGTACTGCGCCGCGTCGTGCGCAATTAACGCGGTCAGCAGCGGTGCCAGCATGGTGAAGGAAAAAATCAGGATCACCAGGCCAAGCACGTGCAGGACGGGTGCGAAACGGTGCATGGATCGCGCTCAGAAAAACCCGAACCCGACCTGAAACAGTTTCTCGACCTTGGGAATGATGCGCTTGTTGAGCGCGAACAGAATGAGGTGATCCTCGGCTTCGACCAGGGTGTCGTGGTGCGCGATCAGCACCGCTTCGCCGCGGATGATGGCGGCAATCGACGAACCTTCCGGCAGCGCCACGTCGCCGATGCGCCGACCCACCACCTTGGAGGTCTTGAGGTCGCCGTGGACGACGATTTCCAGCACCTCGGCGGCACCGCGCCGCAGGCTGTGCACCGCCACCATGTCGCCGCGGCGGATCTTCGACAGCAAGGGCCCGACCGTGGCCTGCGCCGGCGAGATGGCGATATCGATCTCGCCGCCCTGCACCAGATTGACGTAGGCCGAGCGGTTGATCAGCGAAATCACCCGGTGCGCCCCCATGCGCTTGGCCAGGAGGGCCGCCATGATGTTGTCTTCGTCGTCGTTGGTGAGCGCGCAGAACACATCCATCGACTCGATGTTTTCCTGTTCCAGCAACTCCTCGTCGGTGGCGTCGCCGCACAGCACCAGGGTGCGATGCAGCCTTGCGGCCAACTGGGTGCAGGTGGCCTTGTTGTGGTCGATCAGCTTGACCCCGTAGTCGCGCTCCAGCCGTGCCGCCAGCTGCCGTCCGATGTTGCCGCCACCGGCGATCATGACCCGTTTGACCGGGCGTTCCATGTGGCGCAGCTCGCGCATGACGGCTGGAATGTCCTCTCTGCGGGCGAGAAAAAACACTTCGTCGCTCGGCTCGATGACGGTGATGCCCGTCGGCACGATGCCGCGATCGCGCCGGTAGATCGCCGCCACCCGGGCGTCGATATGCGGCATATGGCGCTTGATGTCCTGCAGTTCATGGCCGACCAGCGGCCCGCCGTGATAGGCGCGCACCGCCACCAGCCGCACACGGCCATCGGCGAAATCCAGCACCTGCAGGGCTTCGGGGTGCTCGATCAGGCGGCGCAGGGCTTCGGTGACCTCCTGCTCGGGGCTGATGATGTGGTCGACACCGAAATGCTCGGACAGAAAGCCGCCTTCGGCCTCCAGAAAATCGGCCGAACGGATCCGCGCGATACGCGTTGGGATGTTGAACAGGGTCGAGGCAATGCGGCAGGCCACCAGATTGGTCTCGTCGCTCTGGGTCACCGCCACCAGCATGTCGGCGTCTTCCGCCCCGGCCATTTTCAGGATCGAGGGATGGGCAGCGTGGCCGCGCACGGTGCGCAGGTCGAAACGATCCTGCAGCAGCGACAGTCGCTCGAGCTCCAGGTCGACCACGGTGATGTCGTTGTTTTCTGCAACCAGGCTTGCGGCGAGGTTGGCGCCGACCTGGCCGGCGCCGAGAATAATGATTTTCATGTCAAGGCTTTACGCTTACAGATCTTCGTCGAGGCGCCGCCCATGCCGGATATTCAGCTGTTTGAGCTTGCGGTAGAGGTGGGTGCGCTCCAGCCCCGACTTGTCGGCGACCCGCGTCATGCTGCCGCCTTCCTGCTGGATCAGGTGCTCGAAATAGGTGCGCTCGAAGGCGTCGCGCGCCTCACGCAGCGGAATGTCGAGCGGAATGCCGTGGGCCACGGCGGGCGTCGACTGCTTCATCGGGGCCAGCACGCGGTTGACCTCGGCGGCGTCGATTTCGCTCGCCAGCGCGGTGACCGCCAGCGTGCGCACCACGTTGTGAAGCTGCGGCAGGTTGCCCGGCCAGTCAAAGTTGCGCAGCTGGTTCAAGGCCGGCGTGGTCAGCCGCCGCACCGGGCAAACGCCTTCCTCCACCAGTTGCACCAGCATGAAGTTGGCGATTTCGGGCACGTCCTCGCGATGCTCGCGCAACGACGGCACCTGAATGGCCAGGCTGGACAGGCGGTAATACAGGCGGGTGTCGAATTCGCCCACAGCGACCATGGCGTCAAGGTTGCGGCTGGCGGCGCACACCAGGCGCGCGCCGCTGCCTTCGATGCGGTCGAGCAGCAGCCCCAGGCCTTTCTGCTCCAGCCGCGCCAGCTCACAGGCATCGGGCAGATAGAGCGTGCCGTTGCCGAGCGCCTCGACAAAGCTCAGCGGGTCGGACACCAGGCGCGCGCGATCCTTGATTTCGAGCCACGGGCTGGCGGGCTGGTGCAGAAAGCGGGCGCAGACTTCAAAGCCGCTACCGGTCTCGCCCTGCAGCAGGACGGGGGCGGTATTGCCGGCAATCTGGGTGAGGCGCTTTTTCAGCTCAAGGATCAACGGGCTTTTGCCGAGCGCCGACAAGTCCATGCCGGGCGTGCGCCGGGGCAGCGCCACGCCGCGCTTGATCGCCTTGCTGACGGTGTCGATCAGCTTGGCCAGCGAAACCGGCTTTTCCAGGAAATCGGCGGCGCCAAGCCGGGTGGCTTCGACCGCGGTGTCGATGGTGCCGTGGCCGGACATCATCACCACCGGCATGGTGAGCTGGCCGCCGGCCGCCCATTCCTTGAGCAGCGTTACGCCATCGGTGTCGGGCATCCAGATGTCGAGCAGGACCAGGTCCGGGCGCCGCAGCGCACGAAAGGCGCGCGCCGCTTCGGCGTTTTCCGCCAGATGCACGTCGTAGCCCTCGTCGGTGAGGATTTCCGACAACAACTCGCGAATGCCCACTTCGTCATCGACGACGAGAATATGTCCGCTCACGCTGGCTCCCCGGTTGCGGCAAAAACAGGCAGCTCGATGCGGATGGCGGCACCGCCCGACTTGAGGTTTTCAATCTGGATTTTGCCGTGATGCTCTTCCACGATCTTTTTGACGATGGCCAGGCCCAGCCCCGTCCCCTTGGCCTTGGTGGTTGCGTAAGGCTCGAACAGCCGCGTCATCAGGTGCTCCGGAAAGCCGGCTCCATTGTCTGTTACGGTCAAATAAACTGCATGGTGATTGAGGTGCGTGCCGACCTCGACCTTCGCCTCGGAATGGCCGGCCAGCGCATCCTGCGCATTTTGCAACAGATTATGAATCACCTGACGCAATAATGTGGAGTCGCCCGCGATGCGCGGCAGATCGACGTCGAGATGCAGCTGCAGGCCAAGCGCCCGGGTGTCGTACAAGGACAGCACTTCGCGCACCAGCGCATTCAGATCGATCGATTCAAGCCGGGCGCGCGGCATCCGCGCATAGTTGGCGAAGGCGTCGACCATGCTGTTCATCGCGGCGACCTGGTTGACGATGGTTTGCGTGGCGCGCGCCAGGAACTCGGCGTCCGCCGCTTCCAGCCGGCCGTCCAGCTTCTTCGCGATGCGTTCGGCCGACAGCTGGATCGGCATCAGCGGATTCTTGATCTCGTGCGCCAACCGGCGCGCCACCTCGCTCCAGGCGGCGTTGCGCTCGGCGTCGATCAGCTTGGTCACATCGTCGAATACCAGCACGTAGCCGCGCTCGACGCCCGGCGGCAGGCGGGTGCCGCGCAGCAGCAGCGACTGGTTACCGCCGTGGCCCGCATAGCCGATCTGCTCCTGCCATTCGCCTTCGTGCTCGGCAAAGCGCGCCGCAACCGTGGTCCCGAACGCATGCAATGCCTCGCCCGGCTGACCCAGTTCGGCCAGCGGGTGGGCGTCGAGCGCGGCATCCGCCACCCCGAGAATCTGCGCGGCCGCGCTGTTCACGGTGCGCACCCGCAGCGCATCGTCCAGCACCACCACGCCGGACGACAGGTTGGCCAGCACCCGCTCGAGGAAAGCCTTGGCCTGTTCGGTCTGCTGATGGTTCTGCGCGACCTGTTCGCGCGCGTCGGACAGCTGGCGCGTCATGCGGTTGAACGACTGGATCAGCACGCCCAGTTCGTCGCGGCTCTTCACCGACGGCATCTGCGAAAAATCGCCCTTGGCCACGGCACGGGTGCCGCGCGCCAGCGAGCGCAGCGGCGCGCCGAGGCGCTCCGACAGCAGATAGGCGATGACGAGCGTCATCAGCAGCGCCAGCATCAGGGTCAAGGTCAGCGCCACGCCGTAGATGCGCTTCAGCCCCAGCCGCGACACGGCGATCTGCTGGTATTCCTGGTAGGCCAGTTGCACCGCCTGCGCATCGCGCGCCAGGCTGGCGGGCACCGGCTGCACCAGCTGCAGCACGCGCGTTTCGCCGGCCAGCGCGCTGGTATAGACCGGCACGATGACGCGCATGATGAGCCCGCGCTCGGCCACTTCCTCGATCCGGCTGTAGGGCTGCTGCTGGCGAACCTGCCACAGCACGTTGCGCTCGGGCAGCACCGGCAGCAGGGTGCCGCGCTCGCCGCTGACGTGGGCGATGACGCCGCCGCGTTCGTCGAACAGGGTCATTTCCTGCACAGCGCTTTGCTCGCGCAGGGTCGACAGGCTGGTGATGATGGAACCCAGGCCCTCGTCCGACAGGGCCAGCGCCATGCGCTGCGCTTTTTTGTCCAGTTCGCGCAAGAGGTCGTCGAGCGCGGCATGGCCGAGGTTGACGCCGGAGGTCAGCGCGTTGTCGACCCGCACGTCGAACCAGGTTTCGATCGAACGGTTGAGAAAGAACACCGAGGCGCCATACACCACCAGGCCGGGCAGCAGGGCGACGACGCCGAACATCAGCAGCAATTTGAGCGTGAGCTTGGCGCCGAACACGCCGCGGCGGATGCGTTTTTGCAGCCACCACAGGCGCCAGCCCAGCAGCACCAGCAGCGCCACGCCGAGCACGCCGCCGCCGATGAAGAGGGTGGGCAGGCTGTCGGAAAAGGCGCTGCTGCCGCTGCTGGCATTGAACAGCAGGAACAACAGCACGATGCCTATGATCAGGGCGGCGGCAATCAGACTGCGCATCAGGGCAAAGGCGGTGGTGCGGGTAAAGCGGGCGCCACGAACGACCAGCCGTACCAGGGGGTGACGAGCTCCCATTTGTCGCTGGTGACCGCGCCGATGGAGAGCGGCTTGGGCAATTGCGCGGTGTCGAGACGCAGGCGCAGGCGGGCGTCGTAGCGCTGCCCGGTTTTGAGCGCGCCGCGCTCCAGCACCTGCCAGTTCTCCACCCGCCCCAGCAGGGCCAGCGCTTCGTCGAGGGTGGCGGCGGTCTGCGTGGTGTAGCCCGATTCGACGACATAGCGCCGCAGCAGCAAGTGGTAATAAATCCGCATCTTGCGAACCGGCTCGGCGATGCCTTCGTCAAACCACCAGTTGCGCGGCCGGGACAGTTCCAGTTTCAGCAGGAAGTGCAGGTTGATGCCGCGGATCAGCGCGTCTTCCAGGGTGGGGTTGAGCACGATATCGATGTCCGCATCCAGCACGTAGCCTAGCGGCGTGGGCTTGACGACGGCCTGCTTGATCGCGCTCCTGTCGCTGGCCAGTGCGCTGCCTGCCACGACCAGCCAGCCGCCGAGCAACAGTGCGGCCACCCAGCGAATCACTGGGTCAAATCTTGCGCAGCAGGGCGTAAAAAAAACCATCATGCTCGGCATCAGGCAGCAGCGACCCATCGGACAAAGGTTCAGGAAGCGGACAGCGTTCGGCGTCACCCGCGTGGCGGGCCAGGAACGCACGCACCTGTCCGTCGTTTTCTTCATTGAAGAGGGAGCACGTGGCGTAAAGCAATGTACCACCTGGGGCCAGCAGTCGCCAGAGCGCCTCCAGCATAACGGCCTGTTGCGCGGCAAATTGAGGGATATCGTCGGGGCGGCGCAGCCATTTGATGTCGGGGTTGCGGCGCACCACGCCGGAGGCGCTGCACGGCACGTCGGCCAGGATGCGGTCGTACGGCTGACCGTCCCACCAGGTCTCGGGTTGCGCAGCATCGCCTTCGATCAGCGTGGCCTCCAACTGCAGCCGGTTGAGGTTTTCCTCCACCCGCGCCAGCCGTGCCACATCCGCGTCGACCGCCGTCAGGATCACGTCGGCGCGTTCCAGGATATGGCCGGTCTTGCCGCCAGGTGCCGCGCAGGCATCGAGTATCCGCTCGCCCGGCTGCGCGTCGAGCAGGCGCGCCGCCCATTGCGTGCCGGCGTCCTGCACCGACACGTCGCCCGCATCGAAGCCGGGCAGGCTGTGCACCGGCACCGCGCGGTCGAGGGTGACGGCATCCGGGCCGGTTTGCCGCGCCGGCAGCCCGGCCTCGGTCAGACGCTGCAGATAGCCCGCCACGTCGCCGTGGCGGCAGTTGACGCGCAGGGTGAACGGCGGGTGCTGCTGGCTGGCTTCGAGGACGCCTTGCCAGTGATCCGGGTGTTCGGCTTGCAGTTTGGCGATCCACCAGTCGGGATGCGACCAGCGCGCGCGCGGCTGCGCGTCCGCCAGCTTTTCTAGCTCGGCGCGACGGCGCTGGAAATTGCGCAGCACCGCATTGGCCAGCCCTCGCCGCCAGCCCTCGCCCGCCGCAGTGACAGCGTTGTGCACCACCGCATGCGCCGGCGCCCGGGTGTAGGCCAGCTGATACAGCGCCACGCGCAGCAGCCAGCCGAGTTCGGGGTCGGTCAGCGGACGCTCCAGCAGCGCCGCCAGCCAGGCATCCAGACGGCCCAGCTGGCGCAGGCTGCCGTATACGATGTCCTGCAGGGCGCCGCGCTCGCCCGGCGTTTCCAGTTGCTGCAGGCGCCGCGGCAGCACCTGATGCAGCGCCGCGCCGGCAAGCACTTCTTCGAGCGCGCCGGCGGCCAGTTTTTGCAGATTACGCATGGTGGCGGATGCCCCGCTTAGTCGGTCGATTCATGGAATTCCAGCTGCTGCAATGAGCGGCGGATGATAGCAGGACGCACGCGGATCGACGCCTGCCGATACGCGCGGCCGGCCCGGGCTTTACGCGCCAAAACGGGTTCCGACCGGCACCGGCCGGCCGGCGAGAAACGCCGCCGCCGTCATTCGTTTGCCGCCCGCCGGCTGGACCGCCTGCAAGGCCAGCGCGCCGCTGCCGCAGGCGACCAGCAAGCGATCCGCATCCGCTGGCAACGCAGTGCCGGGTTCCCCCGAACCGGTGACAACTTGCGCCGACCAGATTTTCAGCGGTGCGCCGTCCAGCAGCGTCCACGCGCCGGGCGCCGGATTGTAGGCGCGCACCGCGCGCGCCAGCACGTCGGCGGGCTGGCGCCAGTCCAGCTTCGCCTCTTCCTTGCTCAGTTTGGCGGCATACGTGGCCTGCGCGTCGTCCTGCGCCTGCGGCATCAGCGCGGCGTGATTCGCCAGTGCTTCGACAATGGCATTGGCACCGATGGCGGCGAGGGTGTCGTGCAGGCTGGCGGCGGTGTCGGTTTCGCGGATCGGCACCACGGTTTTTGCCAGCATCGCGCCGGTGTCGAGGCCGGCGTCCATCTGCATGATGGTGATGCCGGTTTCCGTATCGCCCGCCAGGATCGCGCGCTGGATCGGCGCCGCGCCGCGCCAGCGCGGCAGCAGCGAAGCGTGGATGTTGAGGCAGCCGAAGCGCGGCAAATCGAGCACCGCCTGCGGCAGGATCAGGCCATAGGCCGCCACCACCATGACATCGGCATCCGCCGCGGCGAGTTCGGCCTGGGCCTCGGGCGTTCTCAGGCTGGCGGGCTGATACAGCGGCAGTCCGCGCGTCTGCGCCGCCTGCTTGACCGCGCTGGGGGTGAGTTTCATGCCCCGCCCGGCCGGACGGTCGGGCTGGGTCAGCACCAGCACGATGTCGTGCCCCGCGTCCGCGAGGGCGTCAAGGGCCGCCGCGGCAAACGGCGGCGTGCCGGCGAAGATGAGGCGCATGGATAGCGAAATCGTTGAGAGGGCTCAGCATTGTAGGGCAACAGACGAAAAGGCGGCTCGCGCCGCCCTTGTTGCTCTGATTATTGATTCGGCCAGCTTTATCCGTGAGTCCGTTCGTGCCGAGCCTGTCGAAGCACAGTAGTCATGAGCCTTCGACAAGCTCAGGCTGAACGGGCATCACGTTTATTCCGTGCCGGATCGATCGGCGCTTAAAAACGCTGAGGGCGTTTACCCAAAAGACTGCGTACATCACCGGTCATCGGTAGGGCGTAATCCATTGCCGCCATCACCAGATTGTTCGTGGGATCGATGACCTTGAGGTTGATAAACACCGCCGAACCCGCTTCCGCATAGGTACCAACAATGACGGCATTGGCATTGTGCGTCCTTGCAAGCTGGGAAATTTCCCGGGTCAACATCAACTCACCTTCATTGCGCTTCATGTACACGCTGTCACGGAACTTCATCTCGACCATGCTGTACCCGGCCTGTGAAAAACGCGTCGTGATCTGCTCGGACACGCCCCGGCCCAACGTGGACGAGTTTTCCAGCGCGTCGATATTGACCAGTGTCGCCATGATGACCACCGCGCCCTTGGGGAGCTTGGGCGCCGCCAGTGCCAGCAACTGGTCCGCCGCCTTGTAGTTGGTGGAAATGAAGTCGGCTTCACTCTGACTCGCCGTTGAATAGCTGTAAGCTGACGGCGAGACGGTCGAACACCCGCCCAGGGCCAATACAAGGCAAACAGCTGCAATTTTGGTCGTCGTGTTCATCAGCGGTCTCCAAGAATGGTGATGGCCTTGGGCTCGCGGAGCGAGGCATAAAGACCCTGATCGCTGTCGGCAACGTAATACACGTTACTGGTCCTGGCCAGATAGCGGTTGCTGTCCGAGATGGTCACGGTGACGAAAATTTCGTTCATAGGTGTAGCGCCGGTGGCAAACTCGGAACGAAACCAGGTCAACGCATCAACCGCGACCACGCCAGCGGTCGCGATGCCGGCCGAGGTTGCCGACACTCCGGACAGCGCCCACGCACCCGCGGCAAGCGCGGTTGGCGCGCCGACATAATCGTAGTGAGGACGATCAACTGTGAATTTCACAACCTGAGTTTCGACATCAACCGTCACGGCAGCAGCGGAGGCTTGTTTCGCAACATTTACGCCCTGATTGACCAGAGAAGTAAGCAGCAAGCTGTGAAACGCTTGATTAAACGCCGTTTTGGGAGGGGGATTCAGATAGACCGCTTGCGCACCGCCTGCTTTGGCGGAAACTGTTTTGGCGAGGTCGTCGGCAACAGCCTTCCAGTGCGCGCCAGCTTGAAGTTTGTTTTGCTTGGTGGTAGGAAAGTTCGTTGCTAACGGCGCTTCAGAGTATGGGGTTGCGCACCCCCCCCCCCCCCCCGAGGAGCAGTGCGGACAAGGCTATAGACAGGCTGGTTTTATGCATTAAAAGTCTCCCTGAAATTGGGTCCGAGTGGACCGGCTCATGCTGAAAACGGCGCAAGAAAGAAAAACTTGAGCTTCAGCGTCTGCTAGATTACCCCGAAAAAGCGGGAATCTACAGCGACGCGCGCACCGGCGCGGCGTCGGGTCGGTGTTCGCGCGCCTGCTTCAGCAGCCTGGCCTTGATCCGGTTGCGCTTGAGCCCGGACAGGTAATCGACGAACACCTTGCCCATCAGGTGATCCATTTCGTGCTGGATGCACACCGCCAGCAGGCCGTCGGCCTCGAGATCGAAGGGTTTGCCGTCGCGATCCAGCGCCCGCACGGTGATGCGCTCGGCACGCTCGACCTTGTCGAACACGCCCGGCACCGACAGGCAGCCTTCCTCGCCCAGGGCGCGACCCGACTGGGCGACGATCTCGGGGTTGACGAACACCCGCAGCGCATCGCGGGTTTCGGAGAGGTCGATGACGATGACGCGCTCGTGGACGTTGACCTGGGTGGCCGCCAGCCCGATGCCGGGGGCGGCGTACATGGTCTCGGCCATGTCGTCGACCAGTTTGCGGATGCGCGCGTCGACCGCCGCAACCGGCTTGGCGACGGTGTGCAGGCGGGCATCGGGATAATGCAGAATATCGAGTCTGGCCATTATTGATTCGGCACGATGGCGTTAGGATCGCAAGGTGGATGTTTCTCAACAAAAAGCAATTTGGGGCAAAGTGTGCCGAATCAATAAGCATCAATACAGCATTTTATTGATGCGGCCCAACGAACCGGACCACGAAAATCCCTCTCGTGTTACGGGGACGTGCTCCCGCATCTCTGGGCGCGCCAACAAAAGCTTTACGAATGAAGGGGCTGAGCGCACACTTTGATGCAAAATCTGCATCGAGATGCGCGTCACCCTAAATATAAGGCGGCGGATAGCCGTAAGCTAAGCGCACAGTATATTTTCAATGCAAAATTAGACAAGGTCTAAGTGGAGGGTTCCCCCGTGCGTCAATTCGTTATTGCTCTTGCCCTGTTGCTGTCGATGCCTGCGATGGCCGATACCCTTAAACTGCAGGACAACGCGCCCGACACCTATGTCGTGGTCAAGGGCGACACCCTGTGGGACATCTCCGGGCGTTTCCTCAAGGACCCGTGGCGCTGGCCGCAGATCTGGAACCTGAACCGTGCGGAAATCAAGAATCCGCACTGGATTTACCCGGGCGACCTGATCGTGCTCGACCGCAGCGGCAAGGAGCCGCGGCTGTCGCTGGTCAGGGGCGGCACGAACGGGATGCGAACGGTCAAGCTGTCACCCGGCGTGCGCGCAACAGACATCGGAGGCGACGCCATCCCGGCCATTCCGATTCGCGTCATTCATCCCTTCCTGTCACAGCCGCGCGTGGTTCCCCAGGGGGCGTTCGACGACGCGCCGTTCATCCTCGGCAGTAACACCGAGCGCGTGGTGCTGGCGGCGGGCGACGACGCCTTCGCCACCGGCGGCAAAGACGGGGTGACGCGCTGGAATGTGCTGCGTCCCGGCAAAGCCTTGAAGGATCCGGAAACCGGCGAAGTGCTGGGCTACGAAGTCGAATACCTGGGCGATGCGCGCACCCTGGTGGCCGGCGCGCCGCAGAAAATCCGCATCACCCAGTCGGCGCAGGAAATCCTGCCCCGCGACAAGCTGGTGGAAGCCGATGACAGCACCACCTTCGAATACATGCCGCACGCGCCCGAAGGCAAAATCAGCGGCCGCATCATCTCGGCTTACGGCGGCCTGACGGACAGCGGGCGCTATCAGACCGTGGTGATCAACCGCGGCAGCCGCGACGGCCTGGAGCCCGGCCATGTGCTGTCGGTGTTCCGCGAGGGCCAGGCGGTCACGCTCACCCGCGACGAAAAAGACCGCATGACCTGGGTCAACGAAAAAACCGCGGGCGTTCCGAACGGTGGCGCCTGGCTTTACAACGATGTGCGTTGCCTGAAGGAAAACGGCAAGGTGACCTACGACCAGGCCGCCGATGTCCGCAGCGCCTTCCGCAGCACCTGTCTTGGCAACAGCAATGACCGCGCGATCAAGCTGCCCGACGCCCGCAGCGGCCTGCTGATGGTCTACCGGGTATACGATCGCGTGTCCTACGCACTCATCATGCAGTCCGATGGGCCGGTTTACCTGCTCGACACAGTGAAAAACCCCTGAGCATGCGCACGCCCGAAAGACGAGTCGAGCGTGTCTGACCCCTGGCTGCGCCTCGCCCTCGCTCCGGGGGTCGGCAACACCAGCCTGATCCGCCTGCTAACGGCCTTCGGTTCTCCGGAGGCCGTTTTGGCATCCGGCCGTACTGCGCTGGCGGCACATCTCTCCCGCGCACAATGCGACGCGCTGCTGGCCGACCCGGATGCCGCTCAGCTCGACGCTGCCCACGCCTGGCTTGCCCAGCCCGGCAACAGCCTGATGACGCTGGCGGACGCGGACTATCCGAAAACCCTGCTCGAAATCGCCGACCCCCCCGCCATGCTGTATTGCAAGGGGCGGCGCAGCCTGTTGAGCCAGCCCTGCCTCGGCGTCGTCGGCAGCCGCAACGCCACCCCGCAGGGGGTGCGCGACGCCGAGGCCTTCGCCCAGACGCTGTCCGACGCCGGCTTGACCATCGTCAGCGGGCTGGCGCTCGGCATCGACGCGGCGGCGCACCGCGGCGGGCTGGCCGGCGCCGGCTCGAGCGTCGCCATCATCGGCACCGGGCTCGACCGCATCTATCCCGCGCGCAACAAGGCGCTGGCGCACCGGTTGGCCGAAAACGGCCTGATCGTATCGGAATTCGCGCTCGGCACGCCGCCCCTGCCCGGCCACTTTCCGCGCCGCAACCGGCTGATCAGCGGTCTCTCCCGCGGCGTGCTGGTGGTGGAGGCCGCGCCCAACAGCGGCTCGCTGATCACCGCCCGGGTGGCGACCGAGCAGGGGCGCGAGGTGTTCGCCATTCCCGGCTCGATCCATTCGCCGCTGTCGCGCGGCTGCCACGCGCTGATCAAGCAGGGCGCCAAGCTGGTCGAATCCGCTGCCGATATTCTCGATGAACTGGCCTGGCAGCAGCGGCTGACGCCGCCGGCGCTGCGCGAAGCCCCGTCCGACCCGGTACTGGACGCGCTGGACGGTGCGCCAACCACGCCCGATACCCTGGCACAAAGAACCGGGTTGACGCTGGATGCGCTTTCAGCGAAGCTGTTGACGCTTGAACTGGATGGGCGAATTGCTTCCTTGCCCGGCGGGCGCTACCAAAAAATTCACTGACACTATGCTCGACATCCTGGTTTACCTCTACGAAAGCTTCCGCATGGCCGAGCTGGCGCCCGATCGCGACGCGCTGGAAAAGCGCCTGTTTGCTGCCGGCTTTGAAGAAGCCGACATCAATGCAGCGCTCGACTGGTTCGCCAACCTCTCCGGCAGCGCTACCCACGAGCGGCTGGCGCTGGCCTTCGACCGCCATTACGCGCCCGAAGAACTGGAGCGCCTGAACGACGCCTGCCGCAACGAGCTGACCTATCTGGTCTCGGCGCAGGTGCTCGACCCCGAATCGCGCGAATGGGCGATTTCCGGGCTGATGGCGCTCGGCGGCGAGGACATCGAACCGGATCACGTGCGCTGGATGACCCTGATCGTGCTGTGGAGCCGCGGGCTGATCGAACATTTCACCCACCTTGAAGACATGCTGCTCAGCCACGAGCCAGGGCGTCTGCATTAAGGCGACACACCAATCAATCATGTCCAAACTCGTCATCGTCGAATCGCCGTCCAAATCCAAAACGCTGAAAAAATATCTCGGCGACGATTACGACATCCTCGCCAGCTACGGCCACGTGCGCGACCTGGAGCCGAAAACCGGCGCCATCGATACCGAAAATTTCAGCATGAAATATCAGGTCATCGAACGCAACGCCAAGCACGTCGAGGCCATCGTCAAGGCCGCCAAAAAGGCTGACGAAGTGCTGCTGGCAACCGACCCGGACCGCGAAGGCGAGGCGATTTCCTGGCATATCAGCGAAATCCTCAAGGAACGCCGCGTCAAGACGCCGATGAAGCGGGTGGCCTTCTACGAAATCACCGAATCCGCGGTCCAGGACGCGGTGCGCAATCCACGCGAGCTCGCGACCGATCTGGTCAACGCCCAGCAGGCGCGGCGCGCGCTGGATTATCTGGTGGGCTTCAACCTGTCGCCCTTGCTGTGGCGCAAGATCAGCCCGGGCCTGAGCGCCGGCCGCGTGCAATCGCCCGCGCTGCGGATGATCGTCGAACGCGAGCTGGAAATCGAGGCCTTCGATCCGCGCGAATACTGGACGCTGCACCTCGACAGCCACAAGGGCACGCAGCCGTTCACCGCCAAGCTCACCCACTTCAAGGGCGAAAAGCTCGAGCAGTTCTCGGTCGAGCACGAGGCGCGCAGCAAGGAATGGCTGGCGATGCTGGAAGGCGCTGCATCCGTTGGTTCGGCCAAGGTCATGCGCATCGAAAAGAAGCGCCGCGCGCGCCACCCCGGCGCCCCGTTCACCACCTCGACCCTGCAGCAGGCAGGCGTGCGCCAGCTCGGCATGACCACCGACCGCGTGATGCGCACCGCCCAGCAACTGTACGAAGGCATCGACCTCGGCGAAGGCCCGGTCGGCCTCATCACCTACATGCGGACCGACTCGGTCAACCTGGCGCAGGAAGCAATCACCGATATCCGCAAGTATGTAGGCGCTAACTTCGACAAGGATTTCCTGCCGCCGGCCGCGATTGCCTACAAGGCCAAGACCAAGAACTCGCAGGAAGCGCACGAAGCCGTGCGCCCGACCGCGGTGGCCCGCACGCCCGAGGCGGTGAAGCCGTTTCTGTCGCACGACCAGGCACGGCTGTATGAGCTGATCTGGAAGCGCACCGTCGCCTGCCAGATGACGCCGGCGCAGTTCGACACCGTTGCCGCCGACATCACGGTGGGCGCGGGCACCTTCCGCGCCACCGGCCAGGCGCTGGCGTTTGCCGGCTTTCTGGCGGTCTACCAGGACGGCGAGGACGAGGAAGAGTCCAGGCTGCCCATACTGGCCGAGGGCGAAACCCTGCCGGTCGACAAACTCTATGGCGAGCAGCATTTCACCCAGCCTCCACCGCGCTACACCGAGGCCAGCCTGGTGAAGGCGCTGGAGGAATACGGCATCGGCCGGCCGTCCACTTACGCCAGCATCATCTCCACCCTGCAGGATCGCGAGTACGTGGTGCTGGAGAAAAAGCGCTTCCAGCCGACCGACATCGGTCGGCTGGTCAACTGCTTCCTGACCCGGCATTTCGGCCACTACGTCGACTACGACTTCACCGCCAAGCTGGAGGACAAGCTCGACGATGTCTCCAACGGCAAGCGGGTCTGGACGCGTCTGCTGGGCGAGTTCTGGAGCGCATTCGACGGCGACCTGAAGGCCAAGCAGGACGTCGAGCGCGGCTGCCCGATTGCAGAGGCCTGCCCCAAGTGCAGCAAGCCGCTGTTCATGCAGGCCAGCAAACGCGGCCTCTTCATCGGCTGCTCCGGCTACCCGGAATGCGATTACACGCGGCCGCTGCATGCGGCCACCGCCGAGGGCGACAACATCCTGGGCCAGGACCCGGCCACCGGGCTCGACGTCAAACTGCTGTCCGGCCGCTTCGGCCCCTACGTGCAGATCGGCGAGATGCCGGAGGACAAGAAGGCGCCGAAGCCGCGCCGCGCGTCTTGGCCGAAGGACATCCCGCTTGAAAACGCGACCCTCGAACTGGCGCTGAAGTTCTTGTCATTGCCGCGCGAAGTCGGCCATCACCCGGTTACCGGGCTGCCGATCGTTGCCAACAACGGCCGCTTCGGGCCGTATCTGCTGCACGACGGCAAGTTCAAGTCGATCCCCAAGACCGACAGCGTGTACGAAATCGACCTGCCGCGTGCGCTCGAAGTGCTGGCGATGGAACGCGAGCCGCGCGGCGACTCGGCGGCATCGGTGCTGAAAAGCCTCGGCCCGCACCCCGACGACGGCAAGGACATCACCGTGCGCAGCGGCCGCTACGGCCCCTACGTGAAGCACGGCAGCACCAACGCCACCCTGCCCAAGGACATCACGCCGGAAGAGATCACGCTGGACGAGGCGCTCTCGTTGATCGCCGCGCGCGTTGCCAAGGGCCCCGCCAAAAAACCGGCGAAGAAGGCCGCAGCCAAACCCGCGGCGGCGAAAAAAGCGAAAGCTGGCGACGCTGCCGAAGCAAAGAAGCCCGCTGTCAAAAAGGCGGCGACCAAAAAAGCCACCGTCAAACCCGCCACGACCAAAAAGCCGGCCAGCAAAAAAACCGCTGCATGAGTTCGCTCCCCAGCCTGCTCGCGGTCAACGCCTTCATCGGCACGGCTGGCTACAAAAAGCTGTATCAGGAACTGGGCTATGCGGTGGTCACCGAATGGTCGGAGCGCCGCGCCATCGGCCTGGTGCGCAAAAATCCGCCCGCCGTCATCGTGGCGGACTTTTACCATCAGTCCGATTTCCGCGACCGCCTGTCCAACCTCGAGTCCCTGCTGGCCGCGGTACAAAGCGCACCGAATACCCGTATTCTGGTTTTTTATGAGACGGCTCATCAGGCGGTGCTGGACAAGGTCAGCGCCCGTCTGCGCATCGACGCCGCCTTCACCCTGCCGGTTCAGGAAGACCGCTTGCGCGCCACGCTACTGGCCTGGCTCAACAATCCGCTGACCTCCGCTTGACGTGTAGGGCAGGGAAGGCCGCGGGCTGTAGGTGATCTGACTTCAGCGCGCCTGGCCAAACTGCTCGCGCAGGCTATCCAGGGGCTCCTGCTCGCCACGAACGCGGAAGAACGCGCCTTCTTCGTCGGCGCGTTCTTCCAGCACCTCGCAGCGCGCGAATATTTCCCCGCGCTGCTGCTGGGCCGACCAGGGCAGAAACAGCTCGGCCTCGACCAGATCCTGCCGGAAAAACGCAAGAATTGCCTGGTGCAATTTGGCGACGTCGCCGGGGCGGCGTGCGCTCATCACGATGCAATCGGGGTAGCTGGCGCGCAGCGTGGCTTCGCATTCGGCCTGCGCCGTGGCGTCGCCGACGTGGTCAATCTTGTTGAAGATGCGCAAGCGCGGCACCTCCTGCGCGCCGATTTCTTTCAGGACGTCTTCGGTGGTTTCGATCTGCCGCTCAAAGCCGGGATCGCTGGCGTCGATGACGTGCAGCAACAGCGACGCATCGAGCGCTTCTTCGAGCGTCGACTTGAACGACGCGACCAGCCCGTGCGGCAGGTTCTTGATGAAGCCAACCGTGTCGCTGACCAGCACGCGCGGGACGCTCTCGGGGTGCAGGGTGCGCACGGTGGTGTCGAGCGTCGCGAACAGCTTGTTGGCGACCAGCACCTCGCTTCCGGTGAGCGCGCGCATCAGGGTGGACTTACCGGCGTTGGTGTAGCCGACCAGCGCCACGCTGGCGAGCCCCTGGTGCGCCTGCCGCCGGGCGCGCTGGGTCTTGCGGTCCGCGTCCATCGCGGTGATTTCCTTCTGCAGTTCGGCGATGCGGTCGCGGATCTTGCGCTTGTCGAGTTCGGTGTGCGACTCGCCGGCGCCGCGGCCGCCGACGCCGCTGCGCTGCCGCCCCTGCGGCCCCGCCAGCTTGGCCGCCTCGCGCAGGCGCGGCGCCAGGTAGGCCAGGCGCGCAATCTCCACCTGCGCGCGCGCCGCAGGAGAGCGCGCGTTGCGGTGGAATATCTCGAGGATGACCATGGTGCGATCCATCACCTGGCAGCCGACCTCGTTTTCGAGGTGGCGCGCCTGCGACGGCGATATCTCGTGGTCGACGAAGACGACGTCGATCGGATGGGGCGAGACCTCATCGTCGAGGCCCTCGACGAGCGTGGAGAGTCGATGCAAAGGGTTTTGCGGTGCGTGGTCGGCTTCGTTGGCCGCTTCGCCACTCACAAAGCGGCGTATTTCCTGCCGCTTGCCGACGCCCAGATAGGCTGTTGAGTCGAATGCGGATCGTTTCTGCGTGAAGGTGCGGGTGACGGTGAACCCCAGTGTCTTTGCCAGTTCGCGCAACTCGGTCAGCGACGCCTCGAACTCGACATCGCTCACACCTGGCAGCTGTATCGCCGCCACGACGGCATACTGGGGCTTTTCTTTGGCTTCGCTTTGCATTCGATTTTGCTTCTGTTGCGTGGGCAAAGCTGGAAAATATCCACCAATATAATCATCGATGGATCAAATTGCTTCGTCGCACAATTGAAAAGGAAAGGCCAACCACTTCGGTTGGCCTTTAATTCATGGCGGTGCCGATCATTCCGGAAATCCCTTGCCATATTGCGTCTAGTGACACTATTTTCGTTTACTTACGCTACACAAGCTTACACGTCCAGGTTGCGCACCCCAAGCGCATTGGTTTCGATGAAATTGCGGCGCGGTTCGACTTCGTCGCCCATCAGGGTGGTAAAAATCTGATCGGCTGAAATCACGTCATCGATCTGCACTTTCATCAGCCGGCGCACCTTGGGATCCATGGTGGTTTCCCACAGCTGCGCGGGGTTCATCTCGCCCAGGCCCTTGTAGCGCTGGATGCTCATGCCGCGTTTGACTTCGGCCAGGAACCAGTCCATTGCCTCGCGGAAACTTTGCACCGGGAATTCCTTTTCGCCGCGCTTGGCGCGTGCGCCCAGGCCGACCAGGTCGCGCAGCAGATCGCCAACCTTGACGAGCTGGTTGTAATCGCCGGATTCGAGCAGATCCGCTTCGAGGAAGTTGACGTAAGCGTTGCCATGCGAATGACGGGTGATGCGCAGGCGGTAGCTGTCGGTTTCGTTGATGAATTCGGCGGCGACCTCGAATTTTTTCGCATCCAGCGCCGCACCCAGGCTCGCTTCGCTCAGCATGGCCGCGCCACTGTCGGCCAGGCTCAAACGCGGGATGCGCATCAGGGTCTGCAGGACGTCGTCGGACAGCAGGCGTGCCAGGCGTTCGCATACGGCCTCGGCGAGGAAGTATTCGCGCGCCAGCGTTTCCAGCGCTTCGCCCGAAATCGGCATGGCGCCGTCCATCGGGGTCAGCTCGGCATCCTTCATCGCCTCGGCCATCAGGTGCTCCTTGAGCGTGTGTTCATCCTTGACGTAACGCTCGGAGCGGCCATGTTTGACCTTGTAAAGCGGCGGCTGGGCGATGTAGATGTGGCCGCGCTCGACCAGTTCGGGCATCTGGCGGTAGAAGAAGGTCAAGAGCAGGGTGCGGATGTGCGCGCCGTCGACGTCGGCGTCGGTCATGATGATGATGCGGTGGTAGCGCAGCTTGTCCGGGTTGTAGTCGTCCTTGCCGATGCTGGTGCCCAGCGCGGTGATCAGGGTGGCGATCTCCTGGCTGCCGATGACCTTGTCGAAGCGCGCGCGCTCGACGTTGAGGATCTTGCCCTTGAGCGGCAGGATCGCCTGGAATTTACGGTCGCGTCCCTGCTTGGCGGAGCCGCCGGCGGAATCGCCCTCAACCAGATAGATTTCGCACAGCGAGGGGTCTTTTTCCTGGCAGTCCGCCAGCTTGCCGGGCAGGCCCAGACCATCCATGACCCCCTTGCGGCGTGTGATTTCACGCGCCTTGCGCGCGGCATCGCGCGCCCGCGCAGCGTCGATGATCTTGCTGCACAGAAGCTTGGCGTCGCTGGGGTTTTCCTGCAGGAACTCGGCGAGCTTCTGGCCGACGATTTCCTGCACCACCGGCTGCACTTCGCTGGACACCAGCTTGTCCTTGGTCTGCGACGAGAATTTCGGGTCGGGAACCTTGACCGACAGCACGCAGGTCAGGCCTTCGCGCATATCGTCACCGGTGGTCTCGACCTTGGCTTTTTTCGCCAGCTCGTTTTCCTCGATGTATTTGTTGAGCACCCGCGTCATCGCCATGCGCAGGCCGGTCAGGTGGCTGCCGCCGTCCCGCTGGGGAATGTTGTTGGTGAAACACTGCACTGTTTCGGAATAACTGTCGTTCCACTGCATGGCGACTTCAACGGTCATGCCGTCCTTTTCGCCAATCGCGTTGAACACCTTGGGATGCAGCACCGATTTGACCCGGTTGATGTATTCGACGAAGCCTTTGACGCCACCCGAGTGCGCGAAGTTTTCGCTCTTGCCGTCGCGATGATCGATTAGTTCGATCTTCACCCCGTTGTTGAGGAAGGACAGTTCGCGGATGCGCTTGGCCAGGATGTCGTAGTTGAATTCAACCTTGCCGAAGATTTCCTCGTCGGCCATAAAATGCACTTCGGTGCCGCGGTTCTGGGTGTCGCCGACCACTTTCATCGGCGACACTTCGACCCCTTTCTGGGTGTCGATTTCCCGGTCTACAACCATGCCGCGATTGAATTCCATGATGTATTTCTTGCCGTCGCGGCGCACGATCAGCTTCAGCCATTTCGACAGCCCGTTGACGCACGACACGCCGACGCCATGCAGGCCACCCGACACCTTGTAGCTGTTCTGGTTGAACTTGCCGCCGGCGTGCAGCACCGTCATGACGATTTCGGCCGCACTGCGCTTGGGCTCGTGCTTGTCGTCGAACTTGATGCCGATCGGGATGCCGCGTCCATTGTCGGAAACCGAGATGGAGTTGTCGGGGTGGATGATGACCTTGATGTCGTCGCACCAGCCGGCCAGCGCTTCGTCGATGGCGTTGTCCATCACCTCGAACACCATGTGGTGCAGGCCGGTGCCGTCGGAGGTATCGCCGATGTACATGCCGGGGCGCTTGCGCACCGCTTCCAGGCCTTCCAGCTGCTGGATGCTGTCTTCATCGTAACCGTCGTTGACGTTTTCTGGCTCGTTGCTCATGGTGTTCCTATCGGTTGTTGCTAAGGGTGATGGGGCGTCTGGCCTGGCTGCGCCGCGCTTAGATTTTCATCGGCATCACGACATATTTGAAGCCGGGCTCGCCTTCACTGGTCAGCAGCATGCTGCTGTTGGCGTCGCCCAGCGACAGGGTGATTTCCTCGCTGTTGAGCGCGCCCAGGCCATCGAGCAGATAGGTCACGTTGAAGCCGACATCCAACGGCTCGCCATCGTAGCTGACTTCGATTTCGTCGGCCGCCTCTTCCTGCTCGTTGTTGTTGCAGACGATGCCCAGGGTGTTTTCACTCATCACCAGGCGCACGCCGCGGAATTTCTCGTTCGACAGGATCGCCGCACGCTGCAGGGCCTGGATCACGCTCTGACGGCTGGCCTTGAGGTGGCGCGGCTGGCTGGCCGGAATGACGCGATTGTAGTCGGGGAATTTGCCATCCACTACCTTGGTGACGAGCTCGGTTCCGGATAGCGTGATGGTGACCTGATTGGCGCCGATGCGCAGCTCGACGGGATCGTCCACGTCGCTCAACAGCTTGGAGAGTTCGACCACGGTCTTGCGCGGAATGATGACCTCGCTCGCCTCGGCGCCAGTTTCGAGCGCGGTTTCGGCATAGCTCAGACGATGGCCGTCGGTCGCCACCACGCGCAACCGTGTGCCATCCAGCACCAGCAGCATGCCGTTGAGATAATACCGGATGTCCTGGCTCGCCATGGCGAACTGCACCAACTGCAGCAGACGTTTCAGCGTTTTTTGCGGCAGGCGGATCGCCTCGCCCAGCCCGGCGCCGGTTTCTACCCGCGGAAAATCGGCTGCGGGCAGCGTTTGCAGGGTGAAACGCGACTTGCCTGCACTCACCACCACCTGGCTGTCACGCGTGTCGAGCTTGATCCTGGCTGCGTCCGGCAGCGCGCGAACAATGTCGAACAGCTTGCGTGCCGCAATGGTGATGGCGAAGTCGTCTCCCGCTTCAGCGCTGTCCACTTGCGTGCTGACCTGCAGTTCGAGATCGGTCGCCAGCACGGTGAGCGTGCTGTTTTTTTTCTCCAGCAGCAGGTTGGACAGGATGGGCAGGGTGTGTCGACGTTCGACGACCCCGACCACAGCCGATAGGGAAGCCAGGAGAGCGTTGCGTTCGCTTTGTAGTAATAGCATTTATATATACCTGAGAATCATAATAAAGGCGGCCAAAAACTGGGGATAAGCTTTTTTACCTAATTAAAATAACCGCTTGTGTCGAATTATGTGTGTGGGTAACACCTTGGTCGAGTGGGAGGGGTGGGGATAGTTTTTCCCCATTCGCAGCACGACCTGACTTATCCACATTTCATCCTCAGCCTGTCAGGCTTTGTAACAACACCAGATAGTCACGTCCGATGTCGGCTTGCGTTTCGCGCAATTCGGCAACCTTGCGGCAGGCGTGAATGACCGTGGTGTGGTCGCGCCCGCCGAACGATTCACCGATTTCGGGCAGGCTCTGGTTGGTCAGTTCTTTCGCCAGCGCCATCGCAATCTGTCGGGGGCGCGCCAGATTGCGCGTGCGCTTTTTGGAAAACATGTCGGCGACCTTGATCTTGTAAAAGTCGGCGACAGTTTTCTGGATATTTTCGATCGAGACAATGCGCGAAGTCGATGCGATGAGGTCGCGCAGCGCTTCTTTTACCAGTTCCAGCGTGATCGGTTTTTCATGGAAGCGTGAGAATGCAATCACCCGCTTCAGGGCACCTTCCAGTTCGCGCACGTTGGAGCGCACCTGTTTGGCGATGAAGAAGGCGACGTTCTCGTCGAGCTTGATTTTTTCCGCCTGCGCCTTGGCGAGCAGAATGGCGACCCGCATTTCCAGCTCCGGCGGCTCGACGGCCACCGTCAACCCCCAGGCAAAGCGCGATTTTAGCCGGTCGTCGAGGCCGCTGATTTCCTTGGGGAAAGTATCGCAGGTGATGACGATCTGTTTCTTGTTTTCGATCAGCGAGTTGAAAACGTAGAAAAACTCTTCCTGGGTGCGGTCTTTCTTGGCCAGAAATTGAATGTCGTCGATCAGCAACAGGTCCAGCGACATATAGCGCCGCTTCAGGTCGTCGAATTGCTTGTTCAGATAGGCCTTGACCACATCATCCACATAATCGTTGGCATGAATATAGCTGATGCGTGCGTCGGGGTTGGCCTGGCACACGGTGTTGCCGATCGCCTGCAGCAGGTGGGTTTTGCCCAGGCCCACCCCGCCGTATACGAACAGTGGGTTGTAGGCGACTCCGGGGTTGTTGGCAATTTGCAGGGCGGCTGCGCGCGCCAGCTGGTTGGCACGGCCGGAGACGAAGTTGTCGAAATTGAAACCCGGATTGATGCGCAGGCCCACTTGGGTCGGGGCAATGGCAGCAGCTGGTGCGGGTGCAGCGTAGGGTGCTGTTGACGGGGGCGCAGGCGCGCGCGGGGTACTGTTTTTTTTGCCCAGCGCGTAGGTGATGGCGACCGGATGCGGGTAAAACTCCTGCGCCCATCCCTCGATATGCTCGGCAAATTTTTCGCGCACCCAGTCCATCACGAAATGGTTGGGCGCCAGAATCCGCACGTCACCCCCCGCGTCGTCGAAGACTAGGGGTTTGATCCATGTGCTAAATTGCTGCTGGGTCAGATTGGCGCGGAAGCGCTCTTGGCAAAGGTCCCAGAAGGAATCCATAGTCGAGGGGTGGGGGGCGATAAGCTGCATGGGATTTAAACATGAATCTTACTCCCCTTTGACCAGGTTATCCACAGGCCAGATGGGCCGGGAACAACCGGTTATACCCATATCAACTTGACATCCTCCCGGCCGGGAGGGTTTAATACGCGGTTTTTCAACAGATTTTTTGTGTTCGACCACCCTGCTCGCAGGATCCGGTCGGCACCCGCCAGAAAGGATAGTCATGAAACGCACTTATCAACCCTCCACCGTCCGTCGCAAGCGCACCCACGGTTTCCGCGCCCGCATGAAAACCAAGGCAGGCCGCGCCATCATCAATGCACGCCGCGCCAAGGGCCGCGAGCGTCTGGCAGTCTGACCGACACGCACCCCGACACGCCGCGCGGCGTTCGCCTGCGCGACGCGCGACTGGTTGCCAAGGCCGATTTCGATCGGGTGTTCGCCGACAACCAGCGCGCCAGGACCGACTATGTTGTGGTCATGGCGCGTCCCAACCAGGTGGGTTATCCGCGCCTGGGAATGGTGATTGCCAAACGCCTGCTTGCGCGGGCGGTTGACCGCAACCGCGTCAAGCGCTGTGTGCGGGAAAGCTTCCGGCAGGTTCTGCCGGAGCTTCCCGCATGCGATTTCGTCGTTCGCCTGATCGCCAGGCCGGTTCGCGGCGACGAGGCACGCGATTTGTCACGCACCTTTAAACGTGCCGGCAACCGCGCCATGGCAAAATGGCCAACGGCTCCGGTGAGCGAAATCGCGCCGGAATTCTCTTCCACCTAAACGCGTCCCGTCTCATGGATAACCAGCGGCTGATTCTTTTTATTGTCTTTTCCTTTTCGCTGCTCTTGCTGTGGGAAGCCTGGCAGGACAAAAGCGCGCCGGCGCCGGCCGCACCTTCGGTGATGGATGCGCCAGCCACGGGCGTACCGACGCCCAGCGAGGCGTTGAAAGCGACAGCGCCACCCGCCACTCCTCCGAGCGGTTTTAGCAGGGGCCCGCGCGCCGTGGTGGAAACCGACGTGTTGCGTGCCACGATCGATGGTAATGGCGGCGACCTGCGCGAACTGCAATTGCTGAGCTATCGTGAAACGGAAGACAAGAACCAGATTTTCATCCTGTTCGAAGACAGTCAGACGCAGCCTTATCTGGCGCAAAGCGGCCTGGTAGGCGAGGGTCTGCCGACGCATCGCAGCGAATTTCAGCTCAACCCGGGCACCTATCGTCTGGCCGGCGGCGCGGCGCAGCTGGAAGTGCCGCTGGTGTGGGCCGACCCCGCCACCGGGGTGCGCGTTGAAAAAACCTATATTTTCAAGCGCGGCAGCTATCAGATCGACGTCAGAACTCGCGTCATCAACGGCGGTACCCAGCCCATCGATCTGACCCCCTATTACCAGTTCATCCGCCACGGCGAAGCGCCGCGCGGCGAATCCTTCTTCCTCTACACCTATACGGGCCCTGCGTTTTACACCGACGCCAGGAAATTCCAGAAAGTCGCGTTCAAGGACATTCGGTCCAGCAAGGCCGATTTCGAGAGAACCGCCGACAACGGCTGGGTCGGGATGGTGCAGCATCATTTCGTGTCGGCCTGGGTACCCGAGGGCAGCGTCAAGCGCGAGTACTACACCCGCGCATTGGACGACGGCCTGTATTCCGCCGGGGTGATCGTGGCCGAGGGCACGCTCGAGCCCGGCCAGCAAAAAACCTTCACGGTGCCGCTGTATGCCGGCCCGCAAATCCAGGCCGTGCTGGAAAAAATCGCACCAGGGCTTGAGCTCACGCGTGACTATGGCTGGCTCACGCCGCTGGCGTATCCGATTTTCTGGGCACTGGAAAAAATCGAGCGCCTGGTCGGCAACTGGGGCTGGGCCATCATCATCCTGACCTTCTTCCTCAAGCTGGCGCTGTATCCGTTGTCGGCGGCCGGCTACAAGTCGATGGCCAAGATGAAGAAGCTGACGCCGCGCCTGCAGAAGCTGAAAGAAACCTACGGTGACGACCGTGCCAAGCTGCACCAGTCGATGGCGGAGATGTACAAGACCGAGAAAATCAATCCGCTCGGCGGCTGTCTGCCGATCCTGATCCAGATCCCGGTGTTCATCGCACTGTACTGGGTGTTGCTTGCAGCGGTTGAAATGCGCGGCGCGCCCTGGCTGGGCTGGATCACCGATCTGACCGCGCCCGACCCCTGGTACATCCTGCCGGTCATCATGGGCATCACCTCGATTCTTCAGGTCAAGCTGAATCCGCAGCCGATGGATCCGATGCAGGCCAAGATCATGATGATCATGCCGGTGGCGTTTACCGTGATGTTCATCTTTTTCCCGGCAGGTCTGGTGTTGTACTGGGTCGTCAACAACATCCTGTCGATCGCGCAGCAGTGGATGATCAATCGGCAGGTCGTGGGTGATGACAAGCCTGCCTCCGCCAAAGCCTGAGCTGATTGCCGCCATTGCTACCGCCCCCGGGCGGGGGGGGGTGGGGGTGGTTCGGGTGTCGGGCGCGGAAATTGCCCCGCTTGCCGCAGCGATTCTCGGACGCGTACCCGAGCCTCGTCGCGCCACCTTTACCCGCTTTCTCGATGGCGATGACGAGGTGCTCGACGAAGGCATCGCGCTCTATTTTTGTGCACCGCATTCATTCACCGGTGAAAACGTGCTCGAATTGCAGGGGCATGGCGGGCCGGTGGTGCTCAATCTTATTCTGCAGCGCTGTCTCGAGTTGGGCGCCCGGCTGGCCGAGCCGGGCGAGTTTTCCCGGCGCGCGTTTCTGAACGGCAAGCTCGATCTGGCGCAGGCCGAGGCGGTGGCTGATCTGATCGACGCTGCGTCGACCGAGGCCGCGCGCTCGGCGGTGCGTTCGCTCTCGGGCACTTTCTCGGCGCGGGTTGCCGAACTGGTCGAGGCGCTGACCCGCCTGCGCATGCTGGTCGAAGCCACGCTGGATTTTCCCGAAGAAGAAATCGATTTCCTGCGCGACGCCGATGCCTTCGGCCGGCTGGATGCCATCGATGCCCGCCTGCAGGCGGTACGTTCCCAGGCCAGGCAGGGTGCGTTGCTTCGCGAAGGCCTGACCGTGGTGCTGATCGGCCAGCCGAACGTCGGCAAGTCGAGCCTGATGAACCAGCTGGCCGGATTCGAGGCGGCGATCGTCACCGAGATCGCCGGCACCACGCGCGACACCGTGCGCGAGGCGATCCAGATCGAGGGCGTGCCGTTGCACCTCATCGACACCGCCGGCCTGCGCGACACCGACGACCGGGTGGAACAGCTTGGCATCGCCCGCACCTGGGCTGCGGCGGAAAAGGCCGATGTGGCGCTGCTGCTGGTGGATGCCGCGCACGGCGTGGGCCCCCGCGAGGCGGCGATCCTGCAACGCCTGCCCGGCGTGGCGCGGCTGACCCTCCACAACAAGATCGACGTCACCCAGGATGCGCCGCGCGCGGTGGGCGACGAAGTCTGGCTGTCCGCCAAAACCGGCGCCGGGGTCGAACTGCTGCGCAAAAAGCTGCTCGAAGCGGCCGGTTGGCAGGCAGCGGGCGAGGGCGCGTTCATGGCGCGTACGCGCCACCTCGACGCTCTCGGCCGTGCCGCCGGCCACCTTGCCATGGCGCGCGCGTCGGCCGCGCCACTCGAGCTGTTTGCCGAGGAACTGCGGCTGGCGCAGGCAGCCCTGTCGGAAATCGCCGGTGAGTTCACTGCCGACGATCTGCTGGGCGAAATCTTCAGCAAGTTCTGCATCGGCAAGTGATCGACCGTCCGGCCTTTTTACCGATCGCGCCAGCGCTTATGCTTGAAACGTTTTTCTTCCCTCAGGACTGCCTGTCATGCTGACCTGGCGCGGCATCGCCGACGAACTCAAGATCCATCGCGCGCGCCTGCTGCAGGCCAACTTCATTGCGTTGCTGGCGGTTACCGCCTCGGTGCCGGTGCCGCTGCTGTTGCCGCTGATGGTCGACGAGGTGCTGCTGCAGCATCCGGGCAAAATGGTCGCCGCCATCGGCGCGTGGTTTCCGGCCGCATGGCACGGGCCGCTGCTGTTCATCGGCGCGGCGCTGTTGCTGACCGTGGTGCTGCGGCTGACCGCCATCCTGCTCAACGTGTGGCAGGGGCGGACGTTTTCGCTGCTGGCGAAGGAGGTGGTGTTTCGCATCCGGGTGCGCATGCTGAACCGCCTGTCGCGCATCGCGCTGTCGCAGTTCGAGACGGTGGGCGCCGGGCGGGTGACCTCGCATTTCGTGACGGATCTGAATGCCATCGACAGCTTCCTCGGTGCCTCGGTTTCGGGCCTGGTGGTGTCGGTGCTGACCCTGGTCGGCGTGGCCGCGGTATTGTTCTGGATGCACTGGCAGCTGGCGCTGTTCATCCTGCTGCTGAACCCCGTGGTGATCCTGTTTTCGACCCGGCTCGGCAAGCGGGTGAAGGACCTGAAAAAGTTCGAGAACCGCGCCTTCGAGGTGTTTCAGGACGCGCTCTCCGAAACGCTGGATGCCTTGACCCAGATTCGCGCGATGAACCGCGAGAAGCATTATCTGGCGCGGGTGACCGGCAAGGCCGCCGACATCCGCCAGCATGCGGCGGCGTTCGCCTGGAAGTCGGACGCGATGAGCCGGTTTTCCTTCTTCGTTTTTCTTGTCGGGTTCGACGCCTTCCGCGCCGGGGCGATGCTGATGGTGGTGTTTTCCGACCTCTCCATCGGCCAGATGCTGGCGGTGTTCGGCTACCTGTGGTTCATGATGACGCCGGTGCAGGAGCTGGTGAATATGCAGTACGCCTGGTACGCCGCCAACGCCGCGCTGGGGCGGATCAACGCGCTGCTCGGCCTGGCCAGCGAGCCGCAACATCCGGCGCTGCGCGACCCTTTTGCCGGCCAGTCCACCGTCGGCATTGCGCTCGACCACGTGAGCTTTGCCTATGACGAGGGCGAGACGGTGCTCGACGACGTCAGCCTTGCGGTGGCCGCGGGCGAGAAAGTGGCGCTGGTAGGCGCCTCCGGCGGCGGCAAGTCGACCCTGGTGCAGGCCTTGCTGGGCCTGTATCCGGTGAAGTCGGGGCAGATAGTCTATGGTGACGTGCTGGTGACCGAGATCGGTTGGGAAACGGTGCGCGAGCACGTCGGCGTGGTGCTGCAGCACCCGGTGCTGTTCAACGACAGCGTACGTGCCAATCTGACGCTGGGGCGCGAGGCCGACGATGCCGTGCTGTGGCAGGCGCTGGAGATCGCCCAGTTGGAGGACTTCATCGCCGCGCTGCCACACGGACTGGATACGGCAGTGGGGCGTCAGGGCGTGCGCATGTCGGGTGGCCAGCGGCAACGGCTGGCGATCGCGCGCATGATCGTCGCCAACCCCAAGATCGTCATCCTCGATGAGGCCACCTCGGCGCTCGATACCGATACCGAACGGCGCCTGCATCAGGAACTAAGCCGGTTTCTGGCCGGGCGCACCACGCTTATCATCGCCCACCGCCTGTCGGCGGTGAAACAGGCCGACCGCATTCTGGTGTTCGAGAATGGCCGGGTGGTGGAAGCGGGCGCTCACGATGAGCTGATCGACCGTGGCGGCCTGTATCACAAGCTGTATCACCCCGCCTGAAAACATTTCAAACCAGGCCACCCTATTACAGGGTTTTCTGATATAGTTTCCCGAGTTGTGCATACAGCAGTGGGCAGGCCAAGTTATTTGCCGCCGTGCCTCGGGACTGTTCTCACAGCCCCATCGTCTTCGACCTCTCTATTGTGCTCCGGTTGTTTCTGACAGCCGGCAGTGACAAGTCTTGTGGTTGGCGCCGATGTGATCGACGCGACCCGTTGGGCGGCCAGGAATTAATACATTCCAATCGCCGCTTATATTCCGGTTCGTATTTTAATGGCCTGTTCGGTATTGAACCGGGCGCAGGTCTGTTTTGCGCGTTTGAGCGCTCTAAAAAGGTATTGTCATGAGCTTTTCCGAACTTGGGCTAGATCCCCTTCTCCTTAAATCCGTGCTGGCTTCGGGCTACGAAAACGCCACGCCGGTGCAGCAGCTGGCGATTCCCGCCGCGCTGACCGGCCGCGATCTGCTGGTGTCCTCGCACACCGGCAGCGGCAAGACCGCGGCATTCATGCTGCCGTCGATCCAGCGCATGCTGGCCGAGCCGACGATCAAAGGCATGGGCCCACGCGTGCTGGTGCTGACGCCGACGCGCGAACTTGCGCAGCAGGTCGAAAAAGCGGCCATCACCTATGGCAACGAGGTGCGCCGCTTCCGCACCGCTTGTCTGGTCGGCGGCTCGCCGTATGGCCTGCAGCTGAAGCGCCTGTCGCAGCCGGTGGACGTGGTGGTGGCAACCCCGGGTCGCCTGATCGACCATCTGGAGCGCGGCAAGATCGACTTTTCGCGTCTCGAAGTGCTGGTACTGGATGAAGCCGACCGCATGCTCGACATGGGTTTTGTCGACGACATCAAGGCCATCGCCGCACGCTGCCCGAAAGAGCGCCAGACCCTATTGTTCTCGGCCACGCTCGATGGCGTGGTGGGCAACCTGGCGCGCGAACTGACCCGCGACGCACAGCGCATCGAGATCGAAGCCGTGCCCCACCTGGAATCCAAGATCGAGCAGCGGCTGCTGTTTGCCGACAACATGGACCACAAGAACCGTCTGCTCGATGCGCTGCTGCGCGGCGTGGAGATGACCCAGGCCATCGTGTTCGCCTCGACCAAGCGCAGCACCGAGGAAATTTCCGACCTGCTGTCCGAAAGCGGCTTTGCGTCCGACGCGCTGCACGGCGACATGCAGCAGGGCCAGCGCAACCGCGCGCTGCAGCGCCTGCGCGAAGGCCGTACCCGCGTGCTGGTGGCCACCGACGTCGCCGCGCGCGGCCTCGACGTGGCGGGCATCAGCCATGTCATCAACTTCGATCTGCCGCGGCAAGCCGAAGATTATGTCCACCGCATCGGCCGCACCGGCCGCGCCGGCCGCACCGGCATCGCGGTGAGCTTCGCCGGTATGCGCGAAGTCGGACTGGTGAAGAACATCGAGCGCTACACCGGCAACCGTATCGAGGTCCACACCCTGCCCGGGCTGGAGCCCTCCCAGAAGCCGACCGCCGGCCGTCCCGCAGCAGCCGGGCGTCCGCGCAGCAACGCAGGCCCGCGCGGCGGGTTTGGCGACAAGCGCAGCGAACCGCGCAGCTACGGCGACCGTCCGCTGCGCGGCGACAGCCGCGATAACCGCGACCGCGGTTATCGTGCCGATGCGCGCCCCGGCGGCGACCGTCCTGCCCACAGCGATGCACCGCGCGGCAACCGTGCGGACAGCGCCCCGCGCGGCCCGTTTGGCGGCGCCCCGCGTGCCGCTTATGGCGACCGCCCGCCGCGCAACGAGGCTTATCGGGGTTCCGATGCCCAGATTGCGCCCAAGGCAGAAGTCAACGGCAACAGCGTCGAATACTGGGAAAAACGCGAACGCGAGGCCAAAGCCAAAGCAGCCGCCCCCCGCAGCTACGGCGATCGCGGCAACAGCGCGCGTCCCGGCCAGCCGCGCAGCGCCGGCAATGAAAACCGGGGCGGTGGCAACCGCGTCGGCGTGCGGGGACGTTTCAAGGACTGACCGCTCGTACGGCCACTGGCTATAAAAAGGGGGGTTTCACGTGAAACCCCCCCTTTTTGTCTGCGCGCCGAACCGCTTCCAGCGGCAGTTCGAGCGGGCGTGTGGCGACCGGGTCGAGGCGCGCCCAGGCTGGCGCGGAACTGCGAGGTTGGCTGCGGCGCTTCGCTCTGCGCGCAGGCGTTCTGCTGCCATAAGGCTTTCAGGTTCGGTCAGCCCGAGCGCAGCCGCGACAAACTCCTCGCCGCCATGGCGTGCCACAATGTTGCTTTCGGCACGGCGGCCTTGAGCGTGGTTGCGACTGCTTGCAGTGTACGATCGTCTTCGGTGTGGCGAAGCGATCGTTGACCAGTTTGAAATAATCCAGATCGAGCATCGGCAAGGTGGCGTTTTTCTGCCCGCGGTGCGCGGTTTTGAGCGGTTGTCCGGCGTGCCCGTAAAAATGCGCGCCTGTTGTAGAGGCCGGTCAGGCCGTCATGGTTGGCGAGTAGCTCCAGATCCGCATGCAGCCTCCGGAGTTCCGCGGTTTTCTTGTGCGGCCTTGAACTCGGTGATGTCGTACACGACGCAGCGGGTGTGGTGCGCCGCCGTCTACGATCATTGGGCCCGGCATGATGTTGACCGGGAGTTCGCTGCCGTGCTTGAGCCGGGTAAGGCGTTCGACGGCGGCGCCCATCTGGCGGCTGTGCGGAGAAGCGGGGTGGAACCAGCATCTCGACCGGCTGATCGATCAACTCGCTGCGGTCGTAGCCGAACAGGGTTTCGGCCTGGGCGTTCGCCAGAATCATGCGTCCCGCCTGGTCGATCAGCAGCAGGGCGCCCGGTGAGTATTCGAAGATGCGTTGATAGACGTTCATCGGTGGGCCCGGTGCATTGAGAACAAGGGCCGGAAGCCTGCTGATCGGCACGGCGTCGTGCTTACCAGGCGATCCTTGCGTTGCGATTATTCGCTGCCTGTGCAATAGCGTGAAGAAGGGGCCGTACATTATGGAAAAACCCAGAAGCGAACCATCGCACATTCGGCCCGCTTGGCGCTGGATCAGCGAACGCGGGTTGCAGGTCATGACGGGCGACGCGACGCTGGCGCGTTATAGCGTTCTCGTTTCTCTGGGTCTGCCGGAGGTAGAGGACATTATCCCGGCAGATGGCAGCCTGTTTGTGGTTTTTAGGCGGGGCGAGACGATCTCGGAAGATTTGCGGGCGGCGCTGCAGGCGTCGTCGGTGGAGGACATGCCGGTGATGACCGGAGCCCTGCATGAAATTGCAGTCGAGTACGGCGGGGCCGCCGGACCGGACTTGCCGGCCCTGGCGGAACAGGCGGGCATCGACGAAGCGACCTATATCAATAGCCATGCAGCAGTGGAATATGCCGTCGCTTTCCTGGGTTTCCAGCCGGGATTCCCGTACTTGCGTGGCCTGCCGCGCGCTCTGCACGCGCCCCGCCGGGCATCGCCGCGGCTACGGGTGGCTGCCGGCAGCGTGGCGATTGGCGGGGCGTACACCGGGATTTATTCGGCCAGCGGCCCCGGCGGGTGGCAGATTGTCGGCCATACAGCGGCCGTCATGTTTGATCCGCAGCGCGATTCGCCTGCCCTGCTGATGCCGGGCGACCGTGTGCGCTTCGTGCCCCGATGATCGAGGTGGTGCGTGCCGGCCTGTGCGAACTGGTGATGGATCAGGGTCGGCCGGGCTGGGGCGCGCTTGGCGTGCCTGCCGGCGGCGCGGCGGATCCGTTTGCGCTGGTGGCGGCCAACCGGCTGGTGGGCAACGACGATGCGGCAGCAGGGCTAGAAATCACCCTGAGGGGGCCCGGCCTGCGGTTTCCGTTGGGAGGCATCGTGGCGCTTACCGGCGCCCGCTTTGCGGCGACGCGCAGCAGGGGTGCTGCGGTCGGGTGGAACGAACCCCTGTTTCTGGCGGCAGGCGAAACCCTGAACCTGGATCGGGCGGAAGCAGGTTGCCGCTGCTGGCTGGCGTTGCGTGGCGGGCTGGCGCTGCCGCGGCTGATGGGCAGCCGCAGCACGTTTCTGCCGGGGGGATTCGGCGGCTATCAGGGCCGTGCGCTGCAGGCGGGAGATGTGCTGGCATGCGGCACACCGGTGGCTGGCGTACGTTTGCTGCGTGCGCGGGCGCCCTCCAGCGAACGGGGCGTGACGTTGCGCGTGGTGGTGGGGCCGCAGGCCGGCCAGTTTGACGATGCCGGGCTGGCGGCTTTTTTTTCTGGAAACTATCGGGTGGGCGCGGCGTCAGACCGTCGCGGCCTGCGGCTGAGCGGGCTGGCGGTGACGCATGCGCGGACCGAGTTGCCGTCGCAGGGCGTGCTGCCCGGTGCGGTGCAGGTGCCGCCTGACGGCCAGCCGATCATTCTGGGTTGGGATGGCCCGGTGACCGGCGGCTACCCAGTGATTGCCGGGGTAATCGCGGCCGACATGCCTAAACTTGCACAGTTGCGACCGGGTGATGCGGTGCGATTTGTGACCATCGAACTTGAGGCGGCCCGATCACTGGCCGCCGCCGGGCAGTGGGAAATCGAGGAACTGACATGATCGAACTCAATGCCGACATCGGCGAAGGCTGCGACGACGCCGGCCTGATGCCCTGTCTGGCACGGGCGTCGATCGCCTGCGGCGGCCACACCGGCGATGCAGCGAGCATGACGACAGCGCTGCAGTTGGCGGCTGCGCATGGGGTGGCCGTGGGCGCCCACCCGAGCTACCCGGACCGCGCGCATTTCGGCCGCCGGCCGCTGGCTGCGACCGCCGATGAAATTGTTGCATGGGTCACGCAGCAAACCGAGGCGCTGGCCGAGCAGGCGGGACGACTGGGGCTGCGATTGGCGCACGTCAAGCCGCACGGCGCGCTGTATAATGCGGCGGCATGCGACGCGGGCGTGGCGCAGGCGATTGCCCGGGCAGTCGCGGCATTCGACCCGGCGCTGGTGCTGGTGGGTCTGTCCGGCTCGCAGTTGACCGCGGCTGGCCGCGCAGCCGGCCTGGTCGTGCTTGACGAAGCCTTTGCCGACCGTCGCTACCAGGCCGACGGCTTGCTGGTTTCACGTGAAACCAGCGGAGCGCTGGTGACTGACCCGGAAAAGGCGGCACGCCAAGCCCTCGCGCTCGCGCAGGGCCTGCCCGTCGCCACCTTGAATGGCAGGCCCCGCAGGATCGCTGCCGGCACGATCTGCCTGCACAGCGACACACCCAATGCATTAAATATCGGCCGGGCGGTCCACGCCGCCCTCAACCGTGGATAATGCCGCCCCTGACCCCTGACCCCTGACCCCTGACTCTCTATGCCGCTGCTTACCTTTGACCGACTTGAACTCGCCTATGGCCACTGGCCGCTGCTCGACGGCGCTTCGCTGGTGGTCGATGCGGGCGAGCGTATAGGCCTGATCGGCCGCAACGGCACCGGCAAGTCGAGCCTGCTGAAGATCATCGCCGGCATCAATCCGCCGGATGCCGGCGACGTTTGGCGCAAGCCCGCGTTGAAGCTGGCGTATGTGCCGCAGGAGCCGCAGTTTGAGCCCGGCCATACCGTATTCGAAGCGGTGGCCGAAGGCGTCGGCGAGGCACAACGCCTGCTTGCCGGCTATCACGCCGCCGCGCACCGGGTGGCCGAGGGCGACATGGACGCGTTTGAAGACCTTGAACGACTGTCGCACGAACTCGAAACCCACGATGCCTGGCGGCTCAACAGCCGGGTGGAAGAAACCCTGCAGCGCCTGAGCCTGGACGCCGACCGTGCGATCGACACCCTGTCCGGCGGGCTCAAGAAACGTGTCGCGCTGGCGCGCGCGCTGGTCACCGACCCCGAATTGCTGCTGCTGGACGAGCCCACCAACCACCTCGATTTTTCTGCCATCGAGTGGCTGGAAGGCCTGCTCAAGGACTTCAAGGGCGCGCTGCTGTTCATCACCCATGACCGGCGCTTTCTGGACAACGTCGCCAATCGTATCGTCGAGCTCGATCGCGGCCAGTTGCGCGAATACCAGGGCAACTTCACGGCCTATCAGGCCAAAAAAGCCGAGCAGCTGGAAATCGAAGCGGTGCATAACCGCAAGTTCGACAAATTCTGGAAGCAGGAGGAGGTCTGGATCCGCAAGGGCGTGCAGGCCAGGCGCTGCCGCGACGAAGGCCGGGTGCGGCGGCTCGAGGCCTTGCGCCTCACCCGCGAGGCGCGCATGGGCCGCGCCGGCCAAGTCGGCTTCCAGATCGACGCGGGCGACCGTTCCGGCAAGGTGGTGGCCGAGCTCGAGCACGTCACCTACGGCTACGATGGCAGAATTTTGATTAACGACTTTTCAGGCACCTTGCTGCGCGGCGACAAGCTGGGCCTGCTCGGCCCCAACGGCGCCGGCAAGACCACGTTGATCCGCCTGATTCTGGGCGAGCTGCAGCCGCAGTCCGGCAAGATCCGGCAGGGCACCAAGCTTGAAGTGGCCTACTTCGACCAGTTCCGCAACCAGCTGAACGACGACGCGACGCTGATCGACACGATTTCTCCCGGCTCCGACTTTGTCGAAATCGGCGGGCAGAAAAAGCACGTCATCAGCTATCTGGAAGATTTTCTGTTCCCTGCCGAGCGGGCGCGCGCCAAGGTGTCGGCGCTCTCCGGCGGCGAGCGCAACCGGCTGCTGCTGGCGCGCCTGTTCGCGCGCCCGGCCAACCTGCTGGTGCTGGACGAGCCGACCAACGACCTCGACATCGACACCCTGGAGTTGCTGGAGCAGCTGCTGCAGGAGTACAGCGGCACCGTGCTCATCGTCTCGCACGACCGCACCTTTCTCGACAACGTGGTCACCCAGTCCGTCGTGTTCGAGGGCGACGGCAAGCTGACCGAAATCGTCGGCGGCTATGCCGACTGGCAGGCGTGGAAAGCGCAGCAGGCCAGGGCCGCCCAACAGCCCGCTGGCGCCAAGGCCCCCTCGACGACCGCGTCGCCCAGGCCCGCCGCCAAATCCAGCCTCAGCTACAAGGAAGCGCGCGAACTCGAGGCCTTGCCGGTGCAGATCCAGTCGCTGGAAGCCGAGCAGGGCACGCTTGCGGCCCGGCTGGCCGACCCCGCGCTGTATCAGGGCCAGCCGCAGCAGGCGGCAGCGCTGCAGGCGCGCACGGAGGCCATCGAGGCTGAATTGCTCGGTGCGCTGGGACGCTGGGAAGCGCTGGAGGCGAAACAGGCCGGTTAGCGCGGATGTTTCACGTGAAACGAAAGCCGGCAGCGGGTAAAATGCGCCCATGAATTTCCCCGAGTCCTTCGATGTCATCGTCATCGGCGGTGGTCATGCCGGCACCGAAGCCGCGCTGGCGGCCGCGCGCCTGGGCGTGAAAACGCTGCTGCTGTCGCACAACATCGAGACCCTGGGCGCGATGTCGTGCAACCCGTCGATCGGCGGCATCGGCAAGGGGCATCTGGTCAAGGAGGTCGACGCGCTGGGCGGCGCAATGGCGCTGGCCACCGACGAGGCGGGGATCCAGTTCCGCACGCTCAACGCATCCAAGGGCCCCGCCGTACGTGCCACCCGCGCGCAGGCCGACAGGCTGCTGTACAAGGCGGCGATCCGCCAGCGCCTGGAAAACCAGCCCAATCTCACGCTGTTCCAGCAGGCGGTAGACGATCTGCTGCTCGACGGCGACCGTGTCGTCGGCGTGAAGACCCAGCTTGGCATCGTCTTCAGCGGCCGCGCGGTGGTGCTGACCGCCGGCACCTTCCTGGGCGGCCTGGTGCACGTCGGGCTGGAGAATTTTCAGGCCGGGCGCATGGGCGACCCGCCCTCGGTGTCGCTGGCCGCGCGCCTGCGCGAACTGAACCTGCCGGTCGGCCGCCTGAAAACCGGCACCCCGCCGCGCATCGACGGCCGCACCATCGACTTCAGCCGGATCCAGGCGCAGCCGGGCGACGACCCGGCGCCGGCGTTTTCCTTCATGGGCGACGCACTTATGCATCCCGCGCAGCGCCCGTGCTGGATCACCCACACCACCGCGGAGACGCACGAGATCATCCGCGGCGGCCTCGACCGCTCGCCGATGTACACCGGCGTCATCGAGGGGGTGGGGCCGCGTTACTGCCCGTCGATCGAGGACAAGATCACCCGCTTTGCCGACAAAGCCAGCCACCAGATTTTCCTCGAACCCGAGGGGCTGACCACCCACGAAATCTATCCCAACGGCATTTCGACCTCGCTGCCCTTCGACGTGCAGCTGGCCATCGTGCGCTCGATCCCGGGGCTGGAACACGCGCACATTTTGCGGCCCGGCTACGCCATCGAATACGACTTTTACGACCCGCGCAACCTGAAAGCCTCGCTCGAGACCAAGCCGATCGCCGGCCTGTTTTTTGCCGGGCAAATCAACGGCACAACGGGTTACGAAGAGGCCGCGGCGCAGGGCTTGCTGGCGGGCACCAATGCCGCTTTGCAGGTGCAGGACAAGGACGCGTGGCGCCCCGGGCGGCACGAGGCCTATCTCGGCGTGCTGGTCGACGACCTCATCACGCGCGGCGTCTCCGAGCCCTACCGCATGTTCACCAGCCGTGCGGAGTACCGCCTGCAGCTGCGCGAGGACAATGCCGACATGCGGCTGACCGAAATCGGGCGCGCCCTCGGTCTGGTCGACGACGCATGCTGGGACGCCTTCAGCCGCAAACGCGACGCGGTTGCGCGCGAGACCGAGCGCCTCAAGGCAAGCTGGGTCAACCCCGCCCTTCTGCCGGCAGAAGCTGCCACCCGGCTCATCGGCCAGCCGATCGACCATGAATACAGCCTGTTCGAGCTGCTGCGCCGGCCCGACCTGAGCTATGCGCAGGTGCTCGCGCTGCCCGGCGGCGGGGCGGGGGAGGCCGATCCGCGCGTGACCGAGCAGGTCGAGATCGCCGCCAAATACCAGGGCTACATCGATCGCCAGAATGAAGAGGTCGACAAGCAGCGCGGGCAGGAAGCCCTGCGGCTGCCGCCCGACCTCGACTACAGCCTGTTCACCGGTCTGTCGATGGAGGTGCGCCAGCGCCTGCAGAAGGCGCGCCCCGAAACGCTGGGCCAGGCGGCGCGGCTGCAAGGCATCACCCCGGCGGCCATTTCGGTGTTGCTGGTGTACGCCAAGCGCGGTTTCGCGCCAGATAAAACCCAGCGCGGTCTGCCGCCGGACGAGCACAAGCAAAGCGCATGACGGTCGAACAGCAATTGACGGCAGGCATCGCCGCCCTGGGCCTCACCTTGCCCGACGGCGCCGAGGCAAAGCTGCTGGCCTATCTGGCGCTGCTGGAGAAGTGGAACCGCGTCCACAACCTGACCGCGGTGCGCGGCGCCGAGCGCATGGTCAGCCACCACCTGCTGGATTCGCTGGCGGCGGTCCCTTTCTTTCAGGGCTGCGCTTCCGATTTGATTCGTGTGCTCGACGTCGGCAGTGGCGGCGGACTGCCGGGGATCCCGCTGGCGATCGCGCGGCCGGAATTACAGGTGACGCTGATCGACAGCGTCGCCAAGAAAACCGCTTTCCTGCTGCAGGCCAAGGCCGAGCTGGGGCTGAACAATGTCAATGTGGTCACCGGCCGGGTGGAGGATTTCCGGCCCGGGACGCGTTTCGATGTCATCACTTCGCGCGCGTTTTCCGACCTCAAGGAATTCGTCACGCTGACCCGCCACCTGCTTGAGCCCGCCGGCCGATGGCTGGCGATGAAGGGCTTGATGCCGCACGAAGAGATCGCTTATATGCCGGATTGGGTGAAAGTGAGTGCTAACCACGCACTGTTTGTCCCGGGCTTGGAGGCGAGCCGCCATTTGATTGTTCTGGAGCCTGTTGAATGAGCCGAATTCTGGCAATTGCGAATCAGAAGGGCGGCGTCGGCAAGACGACGACGGCGGTGAATCTGGCCGCGTGCCTGGCCGAACTCGGCCAGCGCGTGCTGCTGGCCGACCTCGATCCGCAGGGCAACGCGACCATGGGCGCGGGCATCGAAAAGCGCAGCGCGCTGCCGACGGTGTACCAGATCCTGCTCAACCAGGTGAGCGTGCGCGAGGCGCGGATGCGCTCCGAGCCGGGCCATTTCGACGTCATCCCGGCCAACCGCGAACTCGCCGGCGCGGAAATCGACCTGGTGAACCTGGAGCAGCGCGACCTGCGGCTGAAGGCGGCGTTGGCGCAGGTGGCCGACGACTACGACTTCATCCTGATGGACTGCCCGCCGACGCTGAATCTGCTGACCGTCAATGCGTTTGCGGCGGCCGAGACGGTGCTGATCCCGATGCAGTGCGAATACTACGCGCTGGAGGGGCTGACCGATCTGGTGGCCACCATCAAGAAGGTCAAGCAGCGCCTCAATCCCGGCATCCGCATCGAGGGCCTGTTGCGCGTGATGTTCGATCCGCGCAGCACACTGGCGCAGCAGGTGTCGGAACAGATCAAGCAGCATTTCGGCGACAAGGTGTACGACACCGTGATTCCGCGCAACGTGCGACTGGCCGAGGCGCCCAGCCACGGGCTGCCGGTGCTGGCCTACGACCGCCAGTGCAAGGGCGCGAAAGCATATATGGAACTGGCCGAGGAAACGCTCAGGCGTGCCGGCCTCACCGCAGGGGAAGCAGCATAATGGCCAAATTCAAGGGGCTCGGGCGCGGGCTTGACGCGCTGCTGGGCGGCGAAGATAACGCAGCGCCGCCGCAGGGCGAGTTGCGCATGATGAAGGTGACGCAACTGGCGCCCGGCAAATATCAGCCGCGCACCCAGATGGACAGCGAATCGCTGCAGGAGCTCGCCGATTCCATTCGCGCGCAGGGACTGATGCAGCCGATTCTGGTGCGTGAAGTCGCGGGCGGCCATGAAATCATCGCCGGCGAGCGCCGCTGGCGCGCGGCGCAAATGGTGGGGCTGGACGAGGTGCCGGTGCTGGTGCGCGAGGTCGCCGACGACGCGGTGGCGGCGATGACGCTGATCGAAAACATCCAGCGCGAAGACCTCAACGCTATCGACGAGGCGCATGGCATGCAGCGCCTGATCCACGAATTCGGCATGACGCACGACGCGGTGGCGCAGGCGGTCGGCAAGTCGCGCGCGGCGGTGTCCAACCTGCTGCGACTGTTGAACCTGTCACATCCGGTGCAGGACATGCTCACCGCAGGCCTCCTCGAAATGGGCCACGCGCGTGCGCTGTTGCCTTTGCACGCGGCCGCGCAGCGCGAGCTGGCGCACGAAATCGAAACCCGCGGCCTGTCGGTGCGCGAAGTCGAGCGCAGGGTGGCGCGTCTGAAAGACGCCGTGGCCGCCCCGGCCAAACAGGTCGTCTCGCGTGATGTGATCCGCCTGGAAGAGGCGCTGTCCGATGCGCTCGGAATGACCGCTCACGTGCACGCCAACAGCAAGGGCAGCGGCCGGCTGACGCTGCATTTCGCCAGCGCGGACGAGCTGCAGGGATTGCTGCAGCGCCTGGGCATTCAGCTGTAAGTCAAGGCGCCTTTGCGGGGGCGAAGCAACAAAAACAGAACATCACTATGTAGCGAAATTCATCATCAAGCCGTTTGATGATTGCATAGGGCGCACTGATTCAGTATCATCCGCGGCTAATGTTCACCGGCCCCCACACTTGCACCCGCCGGGTGGCCCTGGCGCAAGCAGGGCTCGCACCCCTCGCCGCCCTGATTGGCGGGGTGTTTGGGGGGTTCGAGGCGGGACTCGCCATGTTGTATGGCGCACTGGTGGCGCTTGCAGTCAGTGCGGTGCTGGTCTGGCGCGAGCGGCAATCGATGCAGCACCCCGAGTGGGATCCGCAGCGTTTGCTCAAGTTGTTCATCCGTGCCGGGATTGAGCGGATGCTGCTGCTGGTGGGGCTGTTGATGGTGGGCCTCGGTGTGCTGAAGTTGGCGCCCCTGCCGTTGATGCTTGGGCTGCTGCTGGCCCAGCTTGGCTGGCTGGCCGCCGCGACAAGCCGCAGCAGTCAATAAAACCAAAACAAGGTATTGATCCAACGGATTTTGCCAAGGTTGGTTTTGGATGGGCGCGCGACGCGCGCCCATCCAAAACCCACTTATTGAATTTGATCACTATGGCTACGGAATACGCTTCCTCCGGCGAGTACATCAAGCACCACCTGCAAAACCTGACCTATGGCGAGTTGCCCGCGGGCTATGTACGCCACGATGGCACCGTTCTGAGCGAAGCAAGCAAAACGTTTGCTCAGAGCGTCGAAGAAGTCCAGGCCATGGGCTTCTGGTCGATCAACGTTGACAGCATGCTGTTCTCGATCGGTCTCGGCGTCCTGTTCCTGTTTTTCTTCCGCCTGGCGGCAAAAAAAGCCACCGTTGGCGTGCCCGCCGGCTTGCAGAATTTTGTCGAGTGGATCGTTGAGTTCATCGATGGATCGGCGCGCGGCTCCTTCTCCCATCGGAATGCGCTGGTTGCGCCGCTGGCATTGACCGTGTTCGTGTGGGTGCTCCTGATGAACATGATGGACCTCGTCCCGGTTGACTGGCTGCCCTATGCCGCGAGCCTGATGGGCGTTCCTTACCTGAAGGTGGTGCCGACAACCGATCCCAACGTGACCTTCGGCCTCTCGCTGTCGGTCTTTGCCCTGGTGCTGTACTACAGCGTCAAGATGAAAGGCGCGGGCGGATTCTTCTCCGAACTGGCTTTCCAGCCTTTCCCCAAGTGGATGTTCCCGCTCAACCTGGTGCTTGAGGGCGTGGGTCTGCTCGCCAAGCCGTTATCGCTTTCCTTGCGCTTGTTCGGCAACCTGTACGCCGGTGAAATGATCTTCATCCTGATCGCGCTGATGTTCGGCGGCGGCTGGATCCTGGCTGCGTTCGGCGGCGTCCTGCAGTGGGCGTGGGCGGTGTTTCACATCCTCATCATCACGCTGCAGGCCTTCATCTTCATGACGCTGACCATCGTGTATCTGGACATGGCGCACGCCGAGCATCACTGATTTCGATTCTGGTTTCTTGTATTCAACTTTATTTTTAACTTAGGAGTAAACAAAATGGAAATGACTCAAGCCGTGTTGTACGTCGCTGGTGCCCTGATGATGGGTATGGCTTCGATTGGTGCAGCGCTTGGCATTGGCCTGCTTGGCGGCCGTTTTCTCGAGGGCGCTGCCCGTCAGCCCGAACTGGTTCCCCTGCTGCGTACCCAGTTCTTCATCGTGATGGGTCTGGTTGACGCCGTGCCGATGATCGCCGTCGGTCTGACCATGTACATCCTGTTCGCCGTTGCTGGTTGATTCTAGGGTTGATGCAAAACTAATTAAGGTGCGGATATGAATTTCAACGCAACTTTGATCGGCCAGTCCGTCACGTTCATTTTCTTCGTGTGGTTCTGCATGAAGTTCGTGTGGCCGCCGATCATGAACGCGCTCGAAACGCGCAAGAAGCAGATCGCCGAAGGCTTGGCTGCGGGCGACCGTGGCAAGCTTGGACTGGAGCTGGCCGCCAAAAAAGCGGCAGACACGCTGCGTGAAGCCAAGGTGCAGGCTGCCGAAGTCATTGCCCAGGCAGACAAACGCTCGGCTCAGATCATCGAGGAAGCGAAAATGGCTGCCAAGGAAGAAGGCGAGCGTCAGCTTGCCGCAGCCCAGGCCAATATTGGACAGGAAATGAACCGTGCGCGCGAAAGCCTGCGTGAACAGGTGTCGGCGCTGGCCGTGGCTGGCGCGGAAAAGATCCTGCGTCGCGAAGTCAATGCGCAAACGCATGCTGACCTCCTGGGCCAGCTGAAAGCCGAGCTTTAAATCATGAGCGAACTGTCTACCCTGGCACGTCCCTATGCCGAGGCGGTATTCCGCATGGCGCAGGACGAAAATGACCTGGCTGGCTGGTCTTCGCGCATCGCCGGGCTTGCGGCCATCGTGTCCGATGCCCAGGTGGCGCGACTGATCGGCGATCCCACGGTTTCGACCGAGCGTGTGGCGGGCCTCATCATCGACGTGGCCGGCAGTGATCTCGGCGAACGCGGCGCCAACTTCGTCAAGGTGCTGGCTGAAAACGACCGCTTGTCGCTGCTGCCGGAAATCGGCGTGCAGTTCGAGACCCTGAAGGCGAAAGCCGAAGGCACCCTCGAAGCGACCATCACCAGCGCGCAGGAACTGACGCCGGCGCAGCTCGACGATCTGGTTGCCGGGCTTAAGGCCAGGTTCAACCGCGCGGTGAGCGTGCAGGTGGCCGTTGACCCCGAACTGATCGGTGGGGCCGTCATTGCCATCGGCGACCAGGTGATAGACGGCTCGGTGAAAGGGCGCTTGCAGCGCATGTCCTTTGCCCTGCAGGCTTAAGCTGCGGCCAGGCCCATCCAACTCATATTTATCGGAACCTCACGGTTCGGAGAACACACATGCAATTGAATCCAAGCGAAATCAGCGAACTGATTAAAGCCAAGATCGAAAACCTCGGTGCCTCGAGCGAACTGCGCACCCAGGGCACGATCGTTTCCGTCACCGACGGCATCGTCCGCATTCATGGTTTGTCCGACGTGATGTCGGGCGAGATGATCGAAATGCCGGGCAACACCTTCGGCGTGGCCTTGAACCTCGAGCGCGACTCGGTAGGCGCCGTGATCCTGGGCGACTACGAGCACGTCACGGAAGGCGATGTCGTCAAGTGTACCGGGCGCATTCTCGAAGTGCCGGTGGGTCGCGGCCTGCTCGGCCGTGTGGTGAACTCGCTGGGCCAGCCGATCGACGGCAAGGGTCCCATCGCCGCCGACAAAACCATGCCGATCGAGCGCATCGCGCCCGGCGTGATCGAACGCAAATCGGTCGACCAGCCGGTGCAGACCGGCCTGAAGTCGATCGACGCCATGGTGCCGGTCGGCCGCGGCCAGCGCGAACTCATCATTGGCGACCGCCAGACCGGCAAGACCGCGGTTGCGATCGACGCCATCATCAACCAGAAAGGCACCGGCGTGACGTGTATCTACGTCGCCATCGGCCAGAAGGCCTCTTCGGTGGCCAACGTGGTGCGCAAACTGGAAGAGCACGGCGCGATGGATCACACCATCGTCGTCGCTGCGACCGCTGCCGACGCGGCCGCCATGCAGTACATCGCGCCGTATGCCGGCTGCACCATGGGCGAGTACTTCCGCGACATCGGTGAAGACGCGCTGATCGTGTACGACGACCTGACCAAGCAGGCCTGGGCCTACCGCCAGGTGTCGCTGCTGCTGCGCCGTCCGCCGGGCCGCGAAGCCTACCCCGGCGACGTGTTCTACCTGCACTCGCGTCTCCTGGAGCGTGCCGCGCGCGTCAACGCCGACTACGTCGAGAAGATCACCAACGGCGCAGTCAAGGGCAAGACCGGCTCGCTCACCGCGCTGCCGATCATCGAAACGCAGGCCGGCGACGTGTCCGCCTTCGTGCCGACCAACGTGATCTCGATTACCGACGGCCAGATTTTCCTCGAAACCGACCTCTTCAACGCCGGTATCCGCCCCGCGATCAACGCCGGTCTGTCGGTGTCCCGCGTCGGTGGCGCCGCGCAGACCAAAGTGATCAAGAAGCTCGGCGGCGGTATCCGTCTGGCGCTGGCGCAGTACCGCGAGCTCGCGGCCTTCGCCCAGTTCGCGTCCGACCTCGACGAAGCCACCCGCAAGCAGCTGGAGCGCGGCCGCCGCGTGACCGAACTGATGAAACAGGCGCAGTACTCGCCGATGTCGGTTTCGGAAATGGCGCTGACCCTGTTCGCCGTCAACAAAGGCTACATGGACGACGTCGAGGTCAACAAGATCCTGGCATTTGAGTCTGCGCTGATGACCTTCGTCAAGTCGACGGCAGCCGGTGTCATGGACGCTGTCGAAACCAGCGGTGCCCTTGACGAAGCCAACGAAAAGGCGCTCACCGCCGTGGTGGAAGCGTTCAAGAAAACCGGCGTCTATTGAGAGAGACCGCGCCGATTAGGAGCCATTATGGCAGCCGGAAAAGAGATACGAACCAAGATCAAGAGCGTGGAAAACACGCGCAAGATCACCAAGGCGATGGAGATGGTCGCCGCGTCCAAGATGCGCAAGGCACAGGAGCGCATGCGGGCCGCGCGCCCGTATGCCGAGAAAATTGCAAATGTGGCCGCTCACCTGGCTTACGCGCACACGGAATACAAGCATCCCTTCGTGATCGCGCGTGAAACCGTCAAGCGCGTTGGCGTCATCGTCATCACTTCCGACAAGGGTCTGTGCGGCGGCCTCAACACCAATGTCTTCCGTCTGGCGGTGAACCAGATGAAGCAGTGGGAAACAGCCGGCATCGCCATCGACGTTACCGCGTTCGGCAACAAGGGGCTGGGTTTCATGCAGCGCCTGGGCTCGAACGTGGTGTCGCAGCTCACCGGCCTGGGCGACACCCCGCACATGGAAAATCTGATCGGCCCGGTCAAGATCATGCTGGATGCCTATCTCGAAGGCAGGATCGATGCGCTGTACATCGTTTACAACCGCTTTATCAACACCATGAAGCAGGAGCCCACGCTGACCCAGCTGCTGCCGCTGGCGCGACAGGAAGACGATGAGGAAGCGAGCCTGAAAAAGCACTGGGACTATATCTACGAGCCCGATGCCAAGCCGGTGGTCGACCAGATGCTGATGCGCTACATCGAAGCGCTGGTGTATCAGGGCGTCGCCGAGAACATCGCGTGCGAACAATCGGCGCGAATGGTGGCGATGAAATCCGCTTCCGACAACGCCAAGGACGTCATCGGCGAGCTGAAGCTGATCTACAACAAGACCCGCCAGGCTGCAATCACCAAGGAACTGTCGGAGATCGTCGCCGGTGCGGCCGCGGTTTGAACGTGCCCAATACGCTGAATTACGCGAGCACAGAATTTAATTCTTTTAGGAAACAAGCATGAGCAACGGAAAAATTGTTCAGATCATCGGTGCCGTGGTGGACGTGGAGTTTTCGCGTGATGCCTTGCCCAGGGTCTTTGAAGCGCTGAAAATGCAGTCCCCCGAACTCACTCTCGAAGTCCAGCAGCAGCTGGGCGACGGCGTGGTGCGCACCATTGCGATGGGCTCGACCGACGGCCTGCGCCGCGGCATGGACGTGCTCGCAACCGGCAACCCGATCATGGTGCCGGTCGGCCAGGCGACGCTCGGCCGCATCATGAACGTGCTCGGCGAACCCATCGACGAAGCCGGTCCCGTTGCCGCTGAAACGCACATGCCGATCCACCGCAAGGCCCCGGCGTATGCCGATCAGGCGGCTTCGGTGGAAATTCTCGAAACCGGCATCAAGGTCATCGACCTGATCATGCCGATCGCCAAGGGCGGCAAGGTCGGCCTGTTCGGCGGCGCCGGCGTGGGCAAGACCGTGACCCTGATGGAACTGATCCGCAACATCGCCGTGGCCCACTCGGGCTTCTCGGTGTTCGCCGGCGTCGGTGAGCGCACCCGTGAAGGCAACGACTTCTATCACGAGATGAAAGAAGGCGGCGTGCTGGACAAGGTCGCGCTGGTCTACGGCCAGATGAACGAGCCCCCCGGCAACCGTCTGCGCGTCGCGCTGACCGGCCTGACCATGGCCGAGTACTTCCGTGACGAAGGCCGCGACGTGCTGCTGTTCGTCGACAACATCTACCGCTACACGCTGGCCGGCACCGAAGTGTCCGCGCTGCTGGGCCGGATGCCGTCTGCGGTGGGCTACCAGCCGACGCTGGCCGACGAAATGGGTCGCCTGCAGGAGCGCATTACCTCGACCCGCACCGGTTCGATCACCTCCTTCCAGGCCGTGTATGTGCCTGCGGATGACTTGACCGACCCGTCGCCGGCGACCACCTTCGCCCACCTCGACGCGACCCTGGTGCTGTCGCGCCAGATCGCCGAACTGGGCATCTACCCCGCAGTGGATCCGCTCGATTCGACCTCGCGCATTCTCGATCCGCAGGTGGTCGGCGAAGAGCATTACAACGTCGCCCGTGCGGTGCAGGGCACGCTCCAGCGCTACAAGGAATTGCGCGACATCATCGCGATTCTGGGCATGGATGAACTCTCGCCCGAAGACAAGCTGGCCGTGGCGCGTGCGCGCAAGATCCAGCGCTTCCTGTCGCAGCCGTTCTTCGTTGCCGAAGTGTTCACCGGCGCGCCGGGTAAATATTGCACGCTGAAAGAGACTGTCGCCGGCTTCAAGGCGATTGTCGACGGCGAATACGACCATCTTCCCGAGCAGGCCTTCTACATGGTCGGCCCGATCGAGGAAGCGGTCGAAAAGGCGAAGACGATTCAGTAACCAGGAAGCCGAGAGCAGCGAGCGGAGAGCCGAGAGCGGCTGCCGCGACCTCTCTGCTCTCGGCTCTCCGCCCTAAACTGGGATACATCATGGCCATGACCCTACGCGTCGACATCGTTAGCGCAGAAAAATTACTCTACTCCGGCACCGCCGAAATGGTGATTGCCCCCGGCATGCGTGGCGAGCTCGGGATCTACCCGCGCCACACCCCGCTGTTGACCACGCTCAATGCCGGCTCGGTGCGCATTAAAGTGCCGAACCAGGCTGAAGAAGAGCTGGTCTACGTTTCCGGCGGCATTCTCGAAGTGCAGCCGCACGTCGTCACCATCCTGTCCGACACGGCCATTCGCGGCGTCGACCTCGACGAAGCCAAGGCCCTCGAAGCCAAGCGAGCCGCCGAGGAAGCGATGAAAGACAAGGCCGCCACCATCGACTACGCGCAAGCGCAGGCCGAACTGGCCCAGGCGGTGGCCCAGCTGGCTGCGATCAAGAAGCTGCGCAAGCTGACCTGATACACGGCAGGCGCTCAGAAAAAGGCAACCTTCGGGTTGCTTTTTTATGGGGAAAGGGCGGGCGCAGAAACAATTCGGGCGCGCGTGTTGCAATGCAAAAGGCCGAACAAGGGTTGACTGAACGGATTATTGGACTAGCTTTCAAGCAGAAGTGCTTGATAAAAGCAATAGATGTTCAATTTTGATTGCGGGTGTGATCGACGACGATCGTCGCTGGTTATCGATTCGATACCTGGTGCCGCCTGACATCTCGGGAACATCATGGATCACGCAATGCGCACCCCCATTTTTCTTGAATGTTTATAGGAGCGTAAACATGCGTACAACACCTTTTCTTTTCAGCGTCCTGGGCGCAACCCTGATGGCGACTGGGGTTGTAACGGCACATGCGGCAGAAGCCCCTTTTTACAATCCACGCAATGCCGCCAGCCCGACAGGATTTACGATCGGCCATGAGCTTTTCAGGACGATCGGCTGTCCTGGTCGGGAGCTTCTTGGTACGCCTTGCCCGGTACCGCCGCCGCCTGCACCGGTTGCGGCAGCGCCTGAGCCTGCCGCACCGATTGTGGCAGCGCCTGAGCCTGCGCCGCTAGCGTCCGTTGCGAAACCCGTACCTGTCGCGACGCTCGTGCTGGAAGGCGTGACTTTTGAGTTCGACAAGGCGGTCATCCGGCCGCAGTACTACCCCATCCTCGACCAGAATATCGTCGCCCTGAAAGAATGGGGTGATGTGGATGTGGAGGTGGCGGGCCACACGTGCAGCATTGGCACCGAAGAATACAACCTGGGATTGTCGCAGCGCCGCGCCGAGGCTGTTCGTAACTATTTGGTCAGCAAGGGGGTTTCGGCAGATCGTCTGACCGTCAGGGGCTACGGGGAGTCCCGGCCGGTTGCCAGTAACGCTACACGTGAGGGCCGAGCCCAGAATCGCCGTGTCGAGCTGGTACGCTACAAATAGCCAGGCTTCTATTTGGTCTGATTACGGGGACTACGGTCCCCGTTTTTTTTGGTTGTAGCGTAGAATTGCCTTGGCGCCGTGTTTTACGATACGCAAAAAAGCACCCGGCATGCATTTTGCAAGTTTTCCCACGTCCGAATTCAAAAATGCTGTGTTATGTGCGTTACCGCACAGAATCGGCGCGCGCTTTTGAGAATTCTCAACTGATTGTAATTACCCAACATCCTGTTAAGCACCATTCGTGCGCAGGATGCCCATCGAATTTTGCTTGAGTTTTTATAGGAGCTTTACTATGCGTACAATCCCTTTTCTTTTCAGTATTCTTGGCGCAACCCTGATTTCTGCCGGCGCGATCAGCGCACACGCGGCTGAAGGCGTTTTTTACAACCCGTCCAATGCCGCCAGCCCGACCGGAAAAACGATTGGGCATGAGCTTTACCGGACGATCGGCTGTCCTGGCCAGGGCCTTCTTGGTTCTCCTTGCAAGGTGCCGGCACCTGCGCCCGAGAAGCTTGCTGCTGCTGAGCCCGTGGCCGCCCCTGCGCCCGCACCGGCTTATGTCGCGCCCGCGCCCGCGCCGGCGCCCGTGGCTGCCGTACCGCAAAAACTGGTGCTTGTCGGTGTGAATTTTGACTTCGACAAAGCCACCCTGCGTCAGGAAGACGTCTCTGACCTCGACAAGAACGTCGAGGCTTTGAAGGCATGGGGCGATGTGAACATCGAAGTTGCAGGTCACACGGACAGCAAGGGCAGCGATGCATACAACATGAAGTTGTCGAAGCAGCGCGCAGAAGCGGTCCGTAACTTCCTGATCAGCCGCGGTGTTGCAGCAGACCGCCTGACCGCCAAGGGTTACGGCGAATCCCAGCCGGTTGCAGATAACGCAACGGAAGCGGGTCGCTTCCAGAACCGTCGTGTCGAACTGATCCCGCTGAAGTAATCGCGTTTCCATGCTAGCCAACTACGGGGACTTCGGTCCCCGTAGTTGTTTGTGCGGCTGCCGAAGTGACGAGCATGACAAGACATACTGCCGTGCACAGGCTTTATACTTGGCGCGCGTTTTGCACACTGATATAGCTGATGCGGTTCACCTTCCTGACGACTGACACGTATGCATTCCATGCTTGAAATCCTGATACTCGCTGCGGGCAAGGGCACCCGCATGCGCTCCGACCTGCCCAAGGTGCTGCACAAGCTGGCGGGCAAACCTCTGCTCGGGCATGTGGTGGACACGGCCCACGAGCTCGGTGCCTCGAAGGTTTGCGTGGTGTATGGTTTTGGCGGCGAGGCCGTGCCGCAGTCGATGGCTGACGACAGGCTGACGTTTGTGCTTCAAGCCGAACAGCACGGCACCGGCCATGCGGTGAAACAGGCGCTGCCGCAGCTGGCAAACGACAGCGTGACGCTGGTGCTGTACGGCGATGTGCCGCTGACCCATACGGCCACCTTGCAGCCGCTGGTGGCGGCCGCGCAGGCGGGCAAGCTGGGGCTGCTGACGGTAAGCCTGGCGCAGCCCGACGGCTACGGCCGCATCGTGCGCGAAAACGGCCGCGTCACCCGCATCGTCGAGCACAAGGACGCGTCGCCCGCCGAGCGCGCAATTCGTGAAGTCAACACCGGCATCCTGGCGGTGGCGACCCGTCAACTTAAACGGTGGATAGACGCGTTGAAAAACGACAACGTGCAGGGCGAGTACTACCTCACCGACATCATCGCGCTGGCGGTGCGCGACGGGGTCGAGGTGGACGCTTATCAGCCGGCATTCGAGTGGGAAGTGCTGGGCGTCAACAGCAAGGCGCAGCTGGCCCGGCTCGAGCGCATCCACCAGGGCGAGATCGCCCAGGCGCTGCTCGACGCCGGGGTGACCCTGATGGATCCGGCGCGGCTCGACGTGCGCGGCACGCTGACGTGCGGGCGCGACGTCGTCATCGACGTCAACTGTGTGTTCGAAGGCCAGGTTGAATTGGGCGATGGCGTGCAAGTGGGCGCCAACTGCGTGCTGCGCAACGTGACCGTGGCGACGGCCACGCGGATCGACGCCTTCACCCTGATCGACGATGCGGCCATCGGCGAATCCAACCGGCTCGGGCCGTTCTCGCGCATCCGTCCAGGGACCCGGCTTGCGCGCGACGTGCATGTGGGCAACTTCGTCGAGATCAAGAACAGCCAGATCGACGACGGCGCCAAGATCAACCACCTGTCCTACGTCGGCGACACCACCATGGGCAAGCGGGTCAACATCGGCGCCGGCACCATCACCTGCAATTATGATGGCGCCAACAAGCACCGCACGGTGATCGAGGACGATGTGTTTGTCGGCTCCGACACCCAGCTGGTGGCGCCGGTCACCGTCGGCCGCGGCGCCACCCTGGGCGCCGGCACCACGCTGACGAAAGATGCGCCCGCCGGCGAACTCACCCTGTCGCGGGCGAAACAATTCACCCTCAGCGGCTGGAAGCGGCCGCTCAAACAGAAAAAGGAAGACTAATCATGTGCGGCATTGTCGGCGCGGTAGCGCAACGTAACGTCGTTCCCATCCTGCTCGAAGGCCTGCGGCGCCTCGAATACCGCGGCTACGATTCGGCCGGGCTGGTTGTCATCGACGGCGGTCTGAAGCGGGTGCGCAGCGTCGGCCGCGTCGCCGGGCTGGCGGAGGCGTGCGCGGCGCAGCAGGTGCACGGCAATCTCGGTATTGCGCACACGCGCTGGGCCACCCACGGCGCACCGTCGGAGGCCAACGCGCACCCGCACGTCAGCGGCAGGCTGGCGGTGGTGCATAACGGCATCATCGAAAACCACGAAGCGCTGCGCACCCGGCTCAAGGCGGCCGGATTCACCTTCACCTCGGAAACCGATACCGAAGTGATCGCCCACCTGATCGAACTGTATTGCCGCCAGTCAAAAGACCTGCTCGCCGCCACCTGCGCGGCGGTGGCCGAGCTCGAAGGCGCCTACGCCATCGGGGTGGTGAGCGAAGACTCGCCGAATCGGTTGATCTGCGCGCGCAGGGGCAGTCCGCTTTTGATCGGTCTGGGCATCGAGGAAAACTTCATTGCCTCCGACGTCTCGGCCTTGCTGCCGGTGACCCAGCGTGTGATGTATCTGGAAGAGGGCGATGTCGCCGACATCGGCCTGCTGGCGGTGTCGGTATACGACGCCGCGGGTAATCCGGTCGACCGCAGCGTGCACATTTCAGAACTGTCGGCCGACATGGCCGAGCTCGGCAATTACCGCCACTTCATGCAGAAGGAAATCCACGAGCAGCCGCGCGCGCTGATCGACACGCTGCTGATCGCGGTGGCGCAGGAGCATGTTCAGCCCGAATGGTTTGGCTTCGACGCCGCCGAGGTGCTGGGCAAGGTGAACGCGGTGACCTTACTCGCCTGCGGCACCAGCTACCATGCGGCGAAAGTGGCCACGTACTGGCTGGAAGCGATCGCGGGCATTCCTGCACGCGCCGAAATTGCCAGCGAATACCGCTACCGCACCTCGGTGCCCAATCCCGACGCGCTCATCGTCACCATTTCGCAGTCGGGCGAAACCGCCGACACGCTGGCGGCGCTGAACCACGCCAAGGCGCTGGGCCAGGACAAGACGCTGACTATCTGCAACGTGCCGGAGTCGGCGCTCACCCGCGCGTCGCGGCTCAAATTTCTCACCCGCGCCGGCCCTGAAATCGGTGTCGCCTCGACCAAGGCCTTTACCACCCAGCTCGCCGGCCTGTTCCTGCTGACGCTGGTGCTGGCGAAACTGCGCGGGCGGCTTACGGCGGAGCAGGAAACCGCGTACCTGGCCGAGCTGCGGAGTTTGCCGAACAAGGTGCAGCAGGTGCTGGCGCTGGAGCCGCAGGTCGAAGCCTGGTCGCAGCGCTTCGCCAACAAGCATCATGCGCTGTTCCTCGGGCGCGGCGTGCATTACCCAATTGCCCTTGAAGGGGCATTAAAGCTGAAGGAGATTTCCTACATTCACGCCGAGGCTTATCCGGCGGGCGAGCTCAAGCACGGCCCGCTGGCGCTGGTGGACGAGGACATGCCGGTCATCACGATCGCGCCGAACGATCAGCTGATCGAAAAACTGAAGTCGAACATGCAGGAAGTGCGCGCGCGCGGCGGCGAGCTGTACGTGTTCGCCGACGGCGACGTGCACATCGAAGAATCGGCTTTCATGCACGTCATCAAGCTGCCCGGCGGCAGCAATGGTGCGCTGTCGCCGATCCTCCACACGGTGACGCTGCAGATGCTGTCGTATCACGCCGCCCTGCAGAAGGGGACCGACGTCGACAAGCCCCGAAATCTGGCGAAATCCGTCACCGTGGAGTAAACCGGCGCCACAAAAAAGCGCGGCATAGCGCCGCGCTTTTTTGCTGGCAAGCTGCGTATTCAGTGCCGCTTGTGGTCCTCCTTCAGCGCCAGGGTGGCGACCTGGACGCGGTTCCTCAAGCCGAGCTTTTCCATGATGTTGCGCAGGTGGTTGCGCACGGTGTTTTCCGACAGGGTCATCTTGTAGGCGATGGCCTTGTTGGACAGGCCTTCCTTCACATGGTCGACGATTTCCATTTCGCGCGCGGTCAGCGCCGACAGCGCGCTGTTGTTGAGTTCGCCGCGCGCCATCTTCTGCATGATGTTGAGCGGGAAGCTGCTCTGGCCGTCGCACACGCTGCGGATCGCCGCCAGCACCTGGTCGGGCTCGCTGGACTTGATGACGTAGCCGTCGACGCCGGACGAGATCGCCTCGGAGATTTCCTCGTCGGAGTCGGCAATGGTGAGCATGATGACCTTGATGCCGAGATCGCGCAGGTCGGACACGAGGTCGAGCCCGTCGGCATCGGGCAGCGAGCGGTCGAGCAGGGCGGCGTCGGCCGTGTTGCCCGCAGCCATCCAGGCGCGCAGCTCGGCGGCGTTGGCCAGCTGCGCGGTGAGCGTCAGATCCGGCTCCTGCTGGATGTAGCCCGCCACGCCCATGCGCAGCAGGGGATGGTCGTCGATGAGGATGATGTTCAGGGGGGTGGGCATGGCTTCTCCGCTGTATTGAGTAACGCTGATCAGGTAGGCAGGCCGCGTGGCTTGCGGGGCGCCTTTTCGAATGCTGCATCATAAACCGGAATGGGCAGCCATTTCAGCAGCCGCGCGGCCCAGGCCATTTGCCAGGGGATGACGGAGTAGGCGCGGCGCCGCGCGATGCAGGCCGCCACTTTCGCCGCGGCCACCGCGGCACTCATTCTGAACGGCATGGCATACGGGTTGACCTGCGTCATCGGCGTGTCGATGTAGCCGGGCGCCACCGTGACCACGGCGATGCGGCGCGCTTTCAGCTCCAGCCGCAAGGCTTCGAGATAGACGGTGGCGGCGGCTTTCGATGCCGAATAGGCGCTGCCGCCCGGCAGGCCGCGCACCCCGGCCACGCTGGAAATGCCGCACAGCACGCCGCCGTACGGCTGCATGGGGGCGACGAAGGGCTGGAAAGTGTGCACCAGCCCCAGCACGTTGGCGTCCATCACCGCGCGAAACACCGCGGCGTCGCCCGCTTCCTCGGTCAGGGTGCCGACGCTGATGCCTGCCGCCGCGATGACGATGTCGGGCGGACCGACGTCGTTCAAAAACGCTTCGGCCGCGGTCTGCATGGCGGCGGCGTCGCGCACGTCGGCCGCATACAGTCGCGCATCCAGTCCGGCGCCCGCATCCTGCAGAGCGTCGAAGCGGCGGCCGGTCAGTCCCAGTTGCGCGCCCAGCGCGCCGTAATGCCGTGCCAGCGCAGCGCCGAGACCTGAACTCGCGCCGGTGATAAAGACCCGTAAGGGTTGATTCAAATCCCTGGGCGGTGTGGTCGGCAACAGACTTACTTCGCGGGCTTCTTGCTGCCGCGCTCGGCGCGTGCCTTGACGATCAGCTGGTCGAGCACTTCGAGCAGTCGCGCCTGGCTGCCGGCCATCGACATCGAGGTGGTGTATTTGCCGTCGATGATGAAGGCGGGGACGCCGCTGATGGCGTAGGCGGCGGCCAGGCGCGCGCCCTGGGTGACCTTGGACTGCGTCGAGAACGAATTGTAGATGTCTTCGAACTGCTTGCGGTCGACGCCCTGTTGGGCGACCCAGCCGCCCAGCACGGCCGGGTCGTTCAGGTTGATGTTTCCCACGTGATAGGCGTCGAACACCTTGCGGTGCAGGCTGTCGAGCCGGTCCGTCTGTACCAGCGTGTGTTCCAGCATGTAATACTGTTCCAGCGTGTAATACAGCTTGGCGCCGGGCACCCAGTCGTCGCGGAACACCGCCGGCACGCGGCGAACCTGGGCGTCCCTGGGCAGGGTTTTCAGCCAGGCATTGAGGCTGGGCTCAAGCTGGAAGCAGTGCGGGCAGCGGTACCAGAAAAATTCCAGCACCTCGATCTTTTTGCCCGTGGCGACCGGCTGCGGGTTTTTCAGACGGGCGTATTCGTGACCCTCGAAGGATTCCGGGCCGGCAGCCAGGGCGGACAGGGAAAAAACGGCAGCGGCAAAAAGGGACAAAGCGCGGGTGAACATCAAGGCGTCTCCTGTGGGGTGGGAATTTCTTTGACCAGCGTGGCCGGGATATCGTTCTGCGTCAGCAGGCTGCGGGTGCGATTCACTTCATCCATGGCGCTGAAGGGGCCGACGCGCACGCGATGGAACACGCCCTTGTCGGCAACCTCGCCGGTCTGGATGACGGCTTCGACGCCGAGCATCGCCAGCCGCGCCTTCAGGTTGTCGGCATCGTCCGCATTGTGAAACGCGCCCGCCTGCAGGTAATAGCGCGGCGCGGCCGCGGCGGGCGGGGTGGACGGCGGCAGTTCGCCTGGCGTGTCGCTCGGCAGGACCTTGTAGAAATCGAAGCTGGGCGCGGCCTCGGGCGTGGCGGGCAGCGGCTGGCTGGGGACCGTCGGCGGCGTGGCGGAGGTGAACGGATTGTTGCCGGTAATCCAGAGTGCCACGCCCACGGCGAGCACCGCGCCGATGATGAGGCCGATCAGAACGCCGCTGAAAATGGAATTGCCGCCTGAACGGCGGGTGTTGCGGGATGCGGGCTTTGCCATGGCTACATTTTCTCCGGAGCGGACACGCCGAGCAAGGCGAGGCCGTTGACGATCGCGATGCGGGTGGCGTCGGCCAGCGCCAGCCGGGCGAGCTTGGTCGCCGCATCCTCGACCAGGAATTTCTCGGCGTTGTACCAGGCGTGGAAGTCGCCCGCCAGCATCTGCAGGTAATGCACCAGCAGGTGCGGCGCCAGGTCGCGCGCGGCGCCGGCGACGACCTCGGGGTATTCGGCCAGGCGCTGCATCAGCGCGAGTTCGTGCGGCGCGGCCAGCGGCGCGAGGTCGACGGCGTCGAGTGCGGCGGGCGCATCGCCCCATTCCTCGAACACGCGACAGATGCGCGCGTGGGCGTACTGAACGTAGAACACCGGGTTGTCGGTGTTTTTGGCGACCGCCAGATCGACGTCGAAGATGTATTCGGTGTCGGCCTTGCGCGAGAGCAGGAAGAAGCGCACCGCGTCCTTGCTGGTCCAGTCGATGAGGTCGCGCAGGGTGACGTAGCTGCCGGCGCGCTTGGAGATTTTCACCTCCTCGCCGCCGCGCATGACCCGGATCATGGTATGCAGCAGGTAGTCGGGATAGCCTTCGGGGATGCCGACGTTTGCCGCTTGCAGGCCGGCGCGAACGCGGGCGATGGTGCCGTGGTGGTCGGTGCCCTGGATGTTGATCGCGCGCTCGTAACCGCGCTCCCACTTGGCGATGTGGTAGGCGACGTCCGGCACGAAATAGGTGTAGGTGCCGTCGGACTTCTTCATCACGCGGTCCTTGTCGTCGCCGTAGTCGGTGGTCCGCAGCCACAGCGCGCCGTCCTGCCCGTAGGTCTTGCCGGCGGCGATGAGTTTCTGCACCGTCGCCTCGACGCGGCCGCTGGTGTACAGGCTCGACTCCAGATAGTAATTGTCGAAGCGCACCGCGAAGGCCTGGAGGTCGAGGTCCTGCTCGTGGCGCAGGTAGGCGACGGCAAACTGGCGGATCGAATCGAGATCGTCGACGTCGCCGCTCGCGGTGTATTCGCGGTCGTCCGACTTGACAGTTTTCCTGGCCAGGAAATCGGCCGCGATGTCGGCAATGTAGTCGCCGTTGTAGGCGGTTTCCGGCCATTCTGCATCGCCCGGCTTTGCGCCTTTCGCGCGCGCCTGCACGCTGTTGGCCAGCGTGGCGATCTGCACCCCGGCGTCGTTGTAGTAGAACTCGCGGCACACCTCCCAGCCTTGCGCCGCGTACAGGTTGCAGATGGCGTCGCCGAGCGCCGCCTGGCGACCGTGCCCCACGTGCAGCGGGCCGGTCGGGTTGGCGGAGACGAACTCGACCAGTACCTTGTGACCGCGGCCCGCGTCGCCGTGGCCGAATTGCGCGCCTTCGCTGCGGACGCGCCGCACGATGCCGTGCCAGGCCGCGGGCGTGAGATGGAAATTGATGAAGCCGGCGCCGGCGATTTCGGTCCTGGCGATCAGCGGGGACGCCGGCAGCTCGGTCAGGATCAGCTGCGCCAGTTCGCGCGGATTGCGCTTCAGCGGCCGCGCCAGCTGCATCGCGGCGTTGCTGGAAAAATCGCCGTGGTCGGGATTCTTCGGGCGTTCGATTTCGAGGCTCACCGGGGCGTCGGGCGCCACCGTTTCGAGGGCGATGCCGATCAAGAGGGCGATCTGGTCTTTCAGCGGATGGGTGTCGGACATGGGCTTGCAAAGATGACGTCAACCCGCACGTCTTCAGTGTTCGAAATGAGTAGCCCGCGATTATAAGCGCCGTGCGCAAGGCTTCAAAACACCAGCGGGTCGACGTCGAGCGACCAGCGCGCCACGCGCGGCCGGATGCTGTCGAACTGCGGCCGCCAGTCGCGCACGAAGGCCTGCAGGGCCTGGCGCTGCGCCGACTGGATCAGCAGCTGCGCGCGCTCCAGGTTGGCCACGCGCGTCATCGGCGCCGGGGTGGCGCCGAACACGCTGACATCGGCCGTATCGGGCGCCAGCGCGGCGGCGCGCTGCAGGAAGGCCAGCGCCGCCGTCATCGTCGGCGCTTCGACGCGCAGCAGCACCTGGCGGGTGAACGGCGGCAGGTCGAGCTGGCGGCGTTCGGCCAGCAGCGCCCGCGCGTAGCCGGAATAGTCGTGGCGCTGCAGGTAGCGGAACAGCGGATGGTCGGGGAAGGCGGTCTGGATCAGCACGCGGCCGGGCTTGTCGGCGCGGCCGGCGCGCCCGGCCACCTGCATCAGCTGGGCGAACAGTCGTTCGGTGGCGCGAAAGTCGGGGCTGTAGAGCGCGCCGTCGGTGTCGAGGATCAGCGCCAGCGTCATGTTGGGAAAGTCGTGGCCCTTGGCCAGCATCTGGGTGCCGACCAGGATGTCGATCTCGCCGCCGTGCACCGCCGCGCCGAGCTCGGCCCAGGCGCGCGGGCGCATGGTGTCGCGGTCGATGCGGCGGATACGCGCGGCGGGCAGCAGCGCGGTGAGGGTTTCCTCCAGGCGCTGGGTGCCCTGGCCGAGCGGCTTCAAGTCCGGATTGCCGCAGCTCGGACATTCGGTCGGGATGCGCGTCTCCAGGCCGCAGTGGTGGCATTTCAGCCGGTGCGACCGGGTTGAATCAGGCGCGGCGCGGTGCAGCACCAGCCGCCCCGAGCAGTGCGGGCAGGGCGACACCCAGCCGCAGCTCGGGCAGTACAGCGCCGGGGCGTAGCCGCGCCGGTTGAGGAACACCAGGCTCTGCTCGCCGCGCGCCAGCGTGTCGGTCAGCGCCTGCAGAGCGGGGCGGGTGAGGCCGTTGTCGAGCGGAATATGCTTGAGGTCGACCAGTTCGATGTCCGGCAGCCGCGCCTGGCTGATCGCGCGTTGCTGCAGCTCGATCAGCTGGTAGCGCCCGGAAAGCGCCTGCGCGTAGCTTTCCAGCGAGGGCGTGGCCGAGCCGAGCAGCACCGGCACGCCGCGCTGCTTGGCGCGCGCAATCGCGACGTCGCGCGCCGAATAGCGCAGGCCGTCCTGCTGCTTGAACGAGGCGTCGTGCTCCTCGTCCACGACGACGAGGCCCAGCCGCGGCAGCGGCGCGAACACCGACAGCCGGGTGCCGAGCAGGACATCGCAGTCGGGCGCGGCGAGCCAGTTCTCGGCGCGATCTTTCTCGCCCAGGCCGCTGTGCAGGGTGGCGAAGCGGCGTCCCGGAAAGCGGCGGCGGAAATGCTGCTCCAGCTGCGGGGTCAGCGCGATCTCGGGGATCAGCACCAGCGCCTGCAGGCCGTGCGCCAGCACCGCGTCGATCAGGCGCAGATACAGTTCGCTCTTGCCGCTGCCGGTGACGCCGTGGACCAGGTGGACGCCGAATTTCCCCAGCGCGGGCAGCAGCGCATCGAGCGCGGCCTGCTGCCCGGGGGTGGCCGGGGGCGACCCGGCCGTCCGCGGCGCGCCGGCTGTCGGGGGGGGGACACGGGTCCACGCCGCCCAGCCGGCCGCCACCAGCGCGGCGGCGTGGCGGCCTTGCTTCTGCGCACGCAAGCCGTCGCGCGCCTGCGGCGCCGCCCGCAAGGCGTCGAGCAGGGCGCGCTGCGCGCGGGCACGGGCGGCGGGTTCGGCGGCCTGCCCGGCTTCGGTCAGCACCAGCCAGGGCGTATCGGCGACAAAGGGCGTGGCGTTCTTCAGGCGCGGCGGCAGGGTGGCGAGCAGGATCGCGCCCAGCGGATAGTGGTAATAGTCGGCGCAAAACTGCGCCAGGCGGAGGGTGTCGGGCGACAGCGCGGGGCGGTCGTCCAGCACGCGGATCACGTCGCGCAGCTTGTCCGCCCCGACCGTGCTGTCGGCCACCGGCCCCAGCGCGATGCCGACCTGGCGGGTGCGACCGAACGGCACCTCGACCAGGCTGCCCGGCTGCACCGTGCCCGCGCCGTCCGGCAGGCGATAGTCGAACAACCGGTGCAGCGGCGTGTCGAGCGCGACCTGGAGGATGGACGGCATGTTAGCGGCGTGTCTTGATCGGGTGTCGGGAAAAATTCACTAAGTGGCTGTTTGCCAAGCCTTATTTGCTGTTGTCCACGCAAGCTGTGGATAATTGTGTGGGCGGTTTGTGTTGACTGCCGTCAAACGCCCGTATTCAGGCGGGCAGGCATCACAGGCTAAAAAGCAGGCAAACCAAAAAATCGTTATTTATCAAAGATTTATAAACTTGACCCGGCTGTCAAGCAATTGAAACAAAAAAAGCTCCCTTGCGCCAGAATTGTGCATAAGTCAATGCTTCTTTAAGCAATTTTACAAGGCCTTGTGCACCTAATGGGTGCGCAAGGCCTTGTTATTTCTAGCTTTGTTGCTGCTGGATGCCGGCTATGACCCAGCCGCCCCGACCGCTGGCCGGTTTGGTGAGATGCCAGATTTCGTCGAGCGGCAGGACGTCCTGATCGGCGGCTTCGCGTACCTGGCCGGTGAAGCGCACGCTGACGACGTGGCGGTTGCTTTCGTCGACTGCTTCCAGCACCTCGGCGTCGAGCACCATGACGTCGGTGATCTGGGCAGCGTCGCCGCGTTCGGCCAGTTGCATGCTGATTTCGGCGTACACCTCGGGCGAGGTGAAGGCGCGCAGGTCGTCCAGGTTGGCGGCGTCGAACGCTGCCTGCAGGCGGATGAAGTTGAGCTTGGCCTCGCGCGCGAAGGCGTCGGCGTCGAAGCCGGGTGGAAAGGCGCCGAGCGTGGCGCTGCCACCCAAGGCTGCGGGACTTTGGTCAAACGCGGCGGGCCCCTGCTGCGGCATGCCGGCGTATTGCATCGCGGGGGCTGTGGAAGGGTCGCTGCGTAGCAGCGGGGCACCCGCCGGCGTACTCCATGCGGGTGCGGCGGGCGCATTGCGGCGCATGAAGAAGCGGAGCAGCATGAAGGCGGCCATCGCCAGCAGCGCCAGCATCAGGAAACTGGCCATTTCTTCGCCCAGCCCGAGATGGGAAAACAGCGCGGCCAAGCCCAGGCCCGCGGCGAGGCCGGCAATCGGGCCCATCCAGGAGTTTTTCTTCGGTGCGGCGGTCGGCGCGGTGCCGGTCTGCTGGCGCTGCGGGGTGGGCGCGGCATCCTGCTTGGCGGGGGCGCTGCGCTGCATGCCGAAGGATTTGCTGCCGCCCATGCGCTTGGCTTCGGCTTCCTGCATGACGAAACCAAAGCTGATGAAAACGGCAAACAGGCTGATCAAAATACGTTTCATGGTGCGTCCCGATAAATGAAGGCTGACGTTAAGACGGTGTTGCGTGAAAAAGTTCGTTCAGGCGCGCGATGAATGTGCGGCGCGCACCGCGCGGCTGTGGCTGTGCACCGTCTCGACCAGCACGCCGACGTTGTCCGGATTGGTGAACTGCGAAATGCCGTGGCCGAGGTTGAACACGTGGCCGGGGTGGTTGCCGTAGCTGTCGATAATGCGCGTGGCTTCGGTGCGGATGCTCTCCGGCGTGCCGTGCAGGGCGCAGGGGTCGAGGTTGCCCTGCAGCGCCACCTTGTCGCCGACGCTGCGGCGCGCCTCGCCGATGTCGAGCGTCCAGTCCAGTCCCACCGCGTCGGCGCCGATGCCGGCCATGGACTCCAGCCAGTTGCCGCCGCCCTTGGTGAACACGATGCTGGGCACGCGGCGGCCTTCGCGTTCCTTGGTCAGGCCGGCGACGATGCGCTCCATGTAGTCGAGCGAGAATTCCTTGTACGCGTGCGGGGTGAGGCTGCCGCCCCAGGAATCGAAAATCATCACCGCCTGGGCGCCGGCCTCGATCTGCGCGTTGAGGTAATCGATCACCGCCCGGGTGTTCACCTCCAGGATGCGGTGCAACAGGTCGGGGCGGCTGTACAGCATGGTCTTGATGTGGCGGTAATCGTCCGAGCCGCCGCCTTCGACCATGTAGCAGGCCAGCGTGTAGGGGCTGCCGGAAAAGCCGATCAGCGGCACCGAGCCGTCGAGCGCGCGGCGGATGCTTTTCACCGCGTCTATCACGTAGCCCAGCTTGTCGTGGGGGTCGGGTGCCGACAGGTCGCGGATTTCCCACTCGTCGCGCAGCGGGCGCTCGAAGCGCGGGCCTTCGCCCTGCGAAAAATACAGGCCCAGGCCCATCGCGTCGGGCACGGTGAGGATGTCGGAAAACAGGATAGCGGCGTCGAGCGGATAGCGCGCCAGCGGCTGCAGCGTCACCTCGGTCGCCAGGTCCGGCGTCTTGCACAGGGTCAGGAAGTCGCCGGCGCGGGCGCGGGTGGCATTGTATTCCGGCAAATAGCGGCCGGCCTGGCGCATCAGCCACATCGGCGTGTATTCAGTGGGTTGGCGCGCGAGCGCACGCAGGAAAGTATCGTTCTTGAGGGCAGACATGGGGCAGGCCAGGACGCAAAACCAGCATTTTAGCAGGCTTGGCGCTCCTGGCCTTGGGGCGGCGGCGGATCAGATGTTGCGGAAGCGCCATTCGCCGCGCCCGGCCGGGCAGGCCAGCACATCGCGCGGCGTGCGGCCGTCGACCACCAGCGTGGCGTTGCGGCAGCCATCACGCGCATCGTCACGCGGGGTGAACTGGCAGGCGTGGCCCGCGCTGCGCCATTCCACCGGCACGCCGGGGCGGCCGAGTTCAGCGCGTGGCCCATGCAGGCGCGGTCGCGCTCGCCCATGCGGTCGCCGATGGCATGCCCCACGATTGCGCCGAGCACGCCGCCGACCACCATGCCGACCACGCGATCGTCGCGGCCGGCAATCTGCCCGCCGATCACCGCGCCGGTGACGCCGCCGATCACCGCGCCGGTGACGCCGCCGATCACCGCGCCGATCTCGTCGCGGTTGCAGCGGCCGGCCGAAATGCCGTAGTCGCCGACATAGGCCACCCCGCTTTTGCCCTGGTAATGCCGGGCTTGCCTGGGCTTCTTGCGGTCATCGGCCTGTTGCTTCTTGTAATAGCCATGGGCGGGCGCGTGCGCGGGCGGGTTGGCGAATGCCGGGCCGGCGCCGACCAGTGCGGCCAGGGCCAAGGTGAGAGGAAGTTTCATTGCGCGCTCCTTGATCTTGTATCGGGATTGCGGTTTAACGACTCAATACTGCCCAAAGTAGCGGCAGGCGCGCGATCCGCGCCGTGCCGGCTAGTTGAACCTGGATTTCTGTCCATATGCGCGATGTTAGCGTGATGGGGCTCAAGTTTTGGGAAAGCCTGCCGATATACCCGAACGGACAAGCCGTAATCCGTGTCCTTATATACTTTTGCCCGGTGCTTTCAAATGAAAAACAGGGCAAATTCAGGCCTCGTATGTAAGCAAGTTAAAATTCAACGTTTTTCTTAAGCAATTCCCGTCCCAGGAGACACCCCGATGCAACCGAACAAACTCGCGGCCGCGCTTGCCGCGCTGGGACTGGCTGTGCCCAGCCTGGCCATGGCCACCAACGGCATGGTGATGGAAGCCTACGGCCCGATCGCTGCAGGCATGGGCGGCGCCGCCATGGCCTATGACAACGGCACCGCCGCGCTGGCGAACAACCCGGCCACGCTGGGCCTGATGGCGGACGGCAGTCGGCTCGACGTGATGCTGGGCTTCGTCGGCCCGGACCTGGAAACATCCATGGGAATGGGCAAGTCCCAGGCCGACGCCTTCTACATGCCCGCCATCGGCTACGTGAAGAAGCGGGGCAATCTGGTCTACGGCGCGGGGATCTATGGCCAGGGCGGAATGGGCACCGAATACGCCAACGGCGACATGGCGCAGGTGGGGGTGGGGCGGGTGATCTTCCCGCTCGCCTACAGCGTCAACTCGCGCTTCAATATCGGCGGCAGCGTCGACGTCGTGTGGGGGGGGATGGATCTGGTCGTGACGGGTTACGGCATCGACTTCAAGGACGACAGCGATTTCACCGGCAAAGCCAAGGGCTACAGCCTGGCGGCCAAGCTCGGCTTCACCTACAAGCTCGACGATGCGCTGACCGTCGGCGGTGTCTACCAGACCGCCGGCAACCTGCCCGACCTCAAGGGCGGCGGCTACAGGGTGGAAGGCTTCGACATGCCGGCCATGCTCGGCCTCGGCCTGGCCTGGCAGGCGAACGAGCGCCTGATGGTCGCGGCCGACATCAAGAACGTGATGTGGGGCAGCAGCATGAACACGGTGACCATTTACCGGAATGGCATGGTCGTAGCGCCCTTCAAGCAGGACTGGGACGACCAGATCGTGCTGGCGCTGGGCCTCGCCTACCGGTTCAGCGATGCCTTCACCGGCCGCGTCGGCTACAACCACGGCAAGAATCCGATCCCGGACGCGTTCGTCAATTATCTGTGGCCGGCGATCATGGAAGACCACTACACGGCGGGGTTCGGCTATGCGTTCAGCAAGCGGTCCGTGCTTAACTTCGGCCTAAGCTATGTGCCGGAGGTGAGCGTGACGGCGGGTAGCGGCATGACCATCGAGCACAGCCAAGTCAACTGGCAGCTGATGGTCAGCCACACGTTCTGACCGGCTGAAGGCATGAACGTGAAAGGCCGGGCGCATCATGCGCCCGGCCTTTCTTATTGGCGCGGCCGGTCACTGCGTTTGCTGGCCTGCTCCGGGCGGCTCGATGGTTTCGCCAGGCTGCGCGGGCGCTTGATCAGAAGGTCGTTGCGGACCGTCTTCACGCCCCTTGACACCAAAGCGTCAGGCGCCCGGCTTGCCGAGCTTGGAGAATTCATCCTGGCTCAGGCGCTTGTCCTGGTTGGTGTCAAGTGCGATGAAGCGTTGCTCATCTCCGCCTTGGGCCAGCCCATGCCCGAGGCCGCCCAGCAGACCGGCAAGCGTGAGGGTCAGAAAGTGGGGGGAATGGATTTCATGTCTAGCTCCTTAACTTGATGATTGCGTCAGTACGAATGCACGTGCACTCAAGCCGGGTATAGCGACGATCGTGCCAGCTCTATTTTCATTAATAAAAACAGGGAGATGGGTGATTGATGCGGCACGGGGTGCCGAGTGCCACCCGCCTGGGGGGCCAATATGTCGCCTGTGGGCGACGGATCTGGATGGGGTTTGTCAAGCAGCTGTTTTTACTGGATTATTTTGGGCTCTTTTGAAAAACGAGTGGGTTAAGCGGCATGGGGGTTGATCTTGCTGAAATCGAGCTTGCCGGCGAGGAGGAAGACGACGGTGCGGATGGTGGAGAAGTTGCCATAGCCGCGCGCCTTGCGCT